>JAESGW010000085.1_pt1 | contig 246056 bp, 206 predicted proteins | sample 9269791 | NCBI WGS metagenome assembly JAESGW01 (sample SAMN16773120, study PRJNA677053) | algae metagenome | isolation source: Aphanocapsa lilacina HA4352-LM1 and co-occurring heterotrophs from near cave... | place: USA: Maniniholo cave, near Haena, Kauai, HI | collected 2009-07-28 | reverse complement strand
GCGCGATCCTGAGCTACATCATGTGCAAGGCGATGAACCGCTCGTTCTTCAACGTGATCCTGGGCGGCTTCGGTGGCGACGCGGCCGCGGCCACGGGCGGCGCGAAGGAGCAGCGCCCCGTGAAGAGCGGCAGTGCCGACGACGCGGCCTTCGTGCTGGGCAATGCCGAGACGGTGGTGATCGTGCCGGGCTACGGCCTGGCGGTGGCCCGCGCGCAGCATGCGGTGAAGGAACTCGCGGCCAAGCTGACCGAGAAGGGCATCACGGTGAAGTACGCGATCCATCCGGTGGCCGGGCGCATGCCGGGGCACATGAACGTGCTGCTGGCCGAGGCCGAGGTGCCGTACGACCAGGTGTTCGAGATGGAGGACATCAACGGCGAGTTCGGCCAGGCCGACGTGGCGATCATCCTGGGCGCCAACGACGTGGTGAACCCGGCCGCGCACACCAAGGGCAGCCCGATCTACGGCATGCCGATCCTGGAGGCGTACAAGGCCAAGACGGTGATCGTGAACAAGCGCTCCATGGCCGCCGGCTACGCGGGCCTGGACAACGAGCTGTTCTACATGGACAAGACCATGATGGTCTTTGGCGATGCTAAAAAAGTAGTGGAAGATATGGGCAAGGCCATCGAATAGGCCGAGGTTCCGTCCCGGCCCGCGCTCTGCGGGCAAACCCTTACGGCGCCGCTCAGGCGCCGTTTTCGTTTTCATCCCAATCCGACTCCGGAGGAGACACATCCATGACCGATCGTCCCTGGCTCAGCAGTTACCCGCAAGGCGTGCCTGCCGACATCGACCCATCGCAGTACGCGTCGCTGGTCGGTCTCATGGAAGAGAGCTTCTCGAAGTACGCCGACCGCACGGCCTACAGCTTCATGGGCAAGGACGTGAGCTATGCCGAGACCGACAAGCTCAGCAAGGCCTTCGCGGCCTACCTGCAGGGCCTGGGCCTCGCCAAGGGCGACCGCGTCGCGGCCATGATGCCCAACTGCCCGCAGTACCCGATCGCGGTGGCCGGCATCCTGCGCGCGGGCCTGATCCTCGTGAACGTGAACCCGCTGTACACGCCGCGCGAGCTCGAGCACCAGCTCAAGGACTCGGGCGCGAAGGCGATCATCATCATGGAGAACTTCGGCGTCACGCTGCAGCAGTGCATCGCGGCCACGCCGGTCAAGCACATCGTGCTGGCCTCGATGGGCGACCGGCTCGGCTTCCTCAAGGGCGCGCTCGTCAACTACGTGGTGCGCAACGTCAAGAAGCTGGTGCCGGCCTTCAACCTGCCGGGCGCGGTGCGTTTCAACGATGCGCTCGACCAGGGCGCGGGCCGCACGCTGCAGACGCCGGCCATCGGCGCCGACGATGTCGCGGTGCTGCAGTACACCGGCGGGACCACGGGCGTATCGAAGGGGGCGGTGCTGCTGCATCGCAACGTGATCGCCAACGTGCTGCAGTCCGAGGCCTGGAACGAGCCGGTGATGCGCAAGGTGCCCGCGGGCCAGCAGCCCACGAGCGTGTGCGCGCTGCCGCTCTATCACATCTTCGCGTTCACGGTCGGCATGATGCTGAGCATGCGCACGGGCGGCAAGCTGATCCTGATCCCGAATCCGCGCGACCTGCCCGCGGTGCTCAAGGAACTGTCGAAGCACACGGTCCACAGCTTCCCGGCGGTCAACACGCTGTTCAACGGCCTGGCCAACCATCCCGACTTCAACACCGTCGACTGGTCGAACCTCAAGGTCTCGCTGGGTGGGGGCATGGCGGTGCAGGCCGCGGTCGCGAAGCTCTGGCTCGAGAAGACCGGCTGCCCGATCTGCGAGGGCTACGGCCTGTCCGAGACCTCGCCCTCGACCACCTGCAACCCGACCGACAGCAAGGCCTACACCGGCACCATCGGCGTGCCGCTGCCGAGCACCTGGCTCAAGCTGCTCGACGACAACGGCAACGAGGTTGCGCTCGGCGAGCCCGGCGAGATCGCGATCAAGGGACCGCAGGTGATGGCCGGCTACTGGCAGCGCCCCGACGAGACCGCGAAGGTCATGACCAGCGACGGCTACTTCAAGAGCGGCGACATCGGCGTGGTCGACGAGCGCGGCTACTTCAAGGTGGTCGACCGCAAGAAGGACATGATCCTGGTGTCGGGCTTCAACGTGTACCCGAACGAGATCGAGGACGTGGTCGCGCAGATTCCGGGCGTGCTCGAATGCGCGGCCGTGGGCGTTGCCGACGAGAAGACCGGCGAGGCCGTGAAGCTCGTGATCGTGAAGAAGGACGAGTCGCTCACCGAGGCGCAGGTGCGCGAATATTGCAGAGCAAACCTTACGGGTTACAAGCAGCCGCGAATCGTAGAGTTTCGCACTGACCTGCCGAAGACACCGGTCGGAAAGATCCTGCGCAGAGAGTTGCGCGACGCCAAAAAGTAAGGGTTCGGCCCGGGTGGGGCCACGGCATCGATCTTGCATATTGCGGGTCGATGTTTCGCTTCCTCCTCACGCGCGTGAGCTTGCTGGTGCCGACCTTCTTCGGCATGACGCTGCTTGCCTTCTTCCTCATCCGGCTGGTGCCGGGCGACCCCATCGAGACCATGGCCGGCGAGCGCGGGATCGACCCCGCGCGCCATGCCGAGCTGCTCACGGCCTACGGCCTCGACAAGCCGGTGATCGTGCAGTACGGCATCTACATCGCGCGCGTGCTGCACGGCGACCTCGGCAAGTCGCTGATCACGCAGGAATCGGTGATGAACGAGTTCCTCGCGCTGTTCCCGGCCACCATCGAGCTCGCGATCTGCGCCATCGCGTTCGCGCTGTTGCTGGGGTTGCCCGCGGGCATCCTCGCCGCGGTGCGGCGCAACTCGATCTTCGACCACGGCGTGATGGCCACCTCGCTGACCGGCTACTCGATGCCGATCTTCTGGTGGGGCCTGCTGCTCATCCTCTTCTTCTCGGTGCAGCTCGGCTGGACGCCGGTCTCGGGCCGCATCTCGGTGCAGTACTACGTCGAGCCCGACACCGGCTTCCTGCTGCTCGATGCCTTGCGCGCCGGCGAGATCGACGCCTTCTGGTCGGCGCTGCACCACCTCGTGCTGCCGGCCGTGGTGCTGGGCACGGTGCCGCTGGCGGTGATCGCGCGCATGACGCGCTCGGCCATGCTCGAGGTGCTCGGCGAGGACTACATCCGCACCGCGCGCGCCAAGGGCCTGTCGCGCTTTCGCGTGGTGGGCCTGCATGCGCTGCGCAATGCGCTGATCCCGGTCGTCACGGTGATCGGGCTGCAGGTGGGCGTGCTGTTCACCGGCGCCATCCTCACCGAGACCATCTTCTCGTGGCCCGGCGTCGGCAAGTGGCTGATCGAGGCCATCGGCCGGCGCGACTATCCGGTGCTGCAGGGCGGCATGCTGCTGCTCGGCGGCATCGTGATGCTGGTCAACCTGCTGGTCGACCTGACCTACGGCGTCATCAACCCCCGCATCCGGCGCTGAATCCATGGCCTCGACCCACACCCTTCCCAGCGCCACCTCCGGTGCCACGGTGCCGCCCGGCCCCTGGCGCGAATTCTGGAGCGCCTTCAGCGCCAACCGCGGCGCGGTGATCGGCCTCGCCACCATCGTCGTGCTGCTGCTGGTCGCGCTGCTCGCGCCGTGGATCGCGCCGCATGCGCCGAACCAGACCAACAGCGCCGTGTTCCTGCAGCCGCCGGCCTGGCAGCAGGGCGGCTCGCTCACCTACCTGCTGGGCACCGACGCCATCGGCCGCGACATCCTTTCGCGCCTGATGCACGGCGCGCGCCTGTCGCTGTCGATCGGCGTCGCGGTGGTCGCGCTCTCGGTGGTGGTGGGCGTGGTGCTCGGCCTGGTCGCGGGCTTCTTCCGCGGCGTGCTCGAGATCGCGATCATGCGGCTGATGGACATCATCCTCACGCTGCCGAGCCTGCTGCTCGCGATCGTGATCGTGGCCATCCTCGGGCCGGGCCTCATCAACGCGATGCTCGCCGTGGCCATCGTCGTGCTGCCGCATTACGTGCGCATCACGCGCGCGGCCGTCATCGCCGAGGTCTCGCGCGATTACGTGACCGCGGCGCGCGTCAGCGGCGCCGGCACGCTGCGCCTGATGTTCCGCGAGGTGCTGCCCAACTGCGCGGCGCCGCTGATCGTGCAGGCCTCGCTCGGCATCTCCACCGCCATCCTCGACGCGGCCGCGCTCGGCTTCCTCGGCCTCGGCGCGCAGCCGCCGTCGCCCGAGTGGGGCACCATGCTGGCCGACGCGCGCGAGTTCGTGCTGCGTGCCTGGTGGGTCGTGACCTTCCCCGGCCTCGCCATCCTCGCGGCGGTGCTGGCCTTCAACCTGCTGGGCGACGGTCTGCGCGACGCGCTCGATCCGAAGCTCAAGCGCTGAAGCAAGGGAACGCATCGATGCCTTTGCTCGACATCCAGGATCTGCACGTCGAATTCCCGACCCAGGGCGGCGTGATGCATGCGGTCGACGGCGTGAGCCTCTCGCTCGAGGAGGGCGAGGTGCTCGGCATCGTCGGCGAATCGGGTTCGGGCAAGAGCGTGACCATGATGGCGCTGATGGGGCTGATCGGCTTCCCGGGCCGCGTGCGCGCCGACCACATGCGCTTCGCGGGCCGCGACCTGCTCGGCATCTCCGACAAGGCGCGCCGCGCGCTGGTGGGCAAGGAGGTCGCGATGATCTTCCAGGAGCCCACCACCAGCCTCAACCCCTGCTTCACCATCGGCTTCCAGTTGATGGAGACGCTGCGCCTGCATCTCGGGCTCGACCGGCGCGCGGCCAGGAGGCGCGCCACCGAACTGCTCGAGCAGGTCGGCATCCCGGCCGCGTCGTCGCGCCTCTCGAGCTATCCGCACCAGCTCTCGGGCGGCATGAACCAGCGCGTGATGATCGCGATGGCGATCGCCTGCAACCCGCGCCTGTTGATCGCCGACGAGCCGACCACCGCGCTCGACGTCACGATCCAGGCGCAGATCCTCGACCTGCTGCGCGACCTGCAGAAGGAGCGCGGCATGGCGCTGGTGCTGATCACGCACAACATGGGCGTGGTCAGCGAGATGGCGCAGCGCATCGCCGTGATGTATGCGGGCCAGGTGATGGAGCAGCAGCGCGTGGACCGGCTGTTCGCGACGCCGCAGCATCCCTACACCGAGGCGCTGCTGGCCGCGCTGCCCGAGCGCGCGCCGCCCGACGGCCGGCTCGCCACCATCGCGGGCGTGGTGCCGGGCGTGCACGACCGGCCCGCGGGTTGCCTGTTCGCGCCGCGCTGCGGCTACGTGACGACGCGCGCCTGCCAGGTGCGCCCGGCCCTGCGCGGCGTCGAGGCACTGCCCGGCGCGCAGGTGCGCTGCCACTTCCCGCTCGGCGAGCCCGGGCGCATGGCCGCGATCGAGCGCGACCGGCCGCGCCTGCCGCGCGTCGAGGAGGCCGCATCGTGAGCGCCGCGGAGATCGTGGTCGAGGCGAAGAACCTGCAGCGCATCTACGAGGTGCGCCGCGGTCTGTTCCGCCCGAGCGCGCAACTGCGCGCGGTGGGCGACATCTCGTTCCGGCTCGAGCGCGGCCGCACGCTCGCGGTGGTCGGCGAATCGGGCTGCGGCAAATCGACGCTCGCGCGCATGGTCGCGCTGATCGAGAAGCCGACGGCGGGCCAGCTCACGCTGGTCGGCCACGATGCCGTGAACCCGCCGTCCGAGCGGCGCCGCGAACTGCGCCAGGCCGTGCAGCTGGTGTTCCAGAACCCCTACGGCTCGCTCAATCCGCGCAAGAAGGTCGCGGCGGTGCTCGAGGATCCGCTCGCCATCAACACCACGCTCGGCAAGTCCGAGCGTGCCGCCAAGGCGCGCGAGATGCTCGCGCGCGTGGGCCTGCGGCCCGAGCATGCCAACCGCTATCCGCACATGTTCTCGGGCGGCCAGCGCCAGCGCATCGCGATCGCGCGCGCGCTGATGCTCGAGCCGCGGCTGGTGGTGGCCGACGAGCCGGTGTCGGCGCTCGACGTGTCGATCCAGGCCCAGGTGCTGAACCTGCTGGCCGACCTGCAGGGCGAGCTCGGCCTGGCGTACCTGTTCATCTCGCACGACCTCGGCGTGGTGCGCCACATCGCGCACGACGTGCTCGTGATGTACCTCGGCCATGCGGTGGAGCAGGGGCCGAAGGCGCGCATCTTCGAGCGCCCGCTGCATCCCTACACGCAGGCGCTGCTGGCCTCCACGCCGGGCCTCAGCAGCCAGCGCATCGTGCTCAAGGGCGAGCTGCCGTCGCCGCTGTCGCCGCCCACGGGCTGCGTCTTCAGCACGCGCTGCCCGCATGTCACGCAGCGCTGCCGCGACGAGCGGCCCGTGCTGCGCGAGCTCGACCAGCGGCGCGTCGCCTGCCACTACGCCGAGCGTTTTCTCGAAGGCGCGCCGGTGGTGCGCGCCGACCTGCCGTCGGCACCGCCGTTCGTCGCGCCCGTCGCGATGAATCCCTGAAACCCGCTTTCCGTTTTCTCCAACCCGTGTCTCAAGGAGTTCCCATGACGAACCGTTCCTTCCTCCCGCGCCGCGCACGACGGCTGGCGCTGCTGGCACCCGTGGCGATCGCGGCGCTGACCCTGGCCTGCGGCGCGGTGTCGGCCAAGACGCTGGTCTACTGCTCCGAGGGCAGCCCCGAGAACTTCTATCCGGGCATGAACACCACCGGCACCTCGTTCGACGTGACCACGCAGGTCTACAACACCATCGTCGAGTTCGAGCGCGGCGGCACCAAGGTCGTGCCGGGCCTGGCCGAGAAGTGGGACATCTCGGCCGACGGCACGGTCTATACCTTCCACCTGCGCAAGGGCGTGAAGTGGCACACCACGAGCAAGAGCTTCAAGCCCACGCGCGACTTCAACGCCGACGACTTCATTTTCATGATCGACCGCCAGTGGAAGGAGAGCGATCCCTTCTTCAAGGTCACGAGCCAGAACCACTCCTACTTCAACGACATGGGCATGCCCAAGCTGCTGAAGTCGGTGGACCGCATCGACGACTACACGGTGAAGATCACGCTCAACCAGGCCGAGGCGCCGTTCCTCGCCAACCTCGCGATGCAGTACGCGGGCATCCAGTCGAAGGAGTACGCGATCGCGATGCTCAAGGCCGGCACGCCCGAGAAGGTCGACCAGGATCCGATCGGCACCGGTCCGTTCTACCTCGTGCAGTACCAGAAGGACGCGATCATCCGCTTCAAGGCCTTCCCGCAGTACTGGGGCGGCAAGGCCAAGATCGACGACCTCGTGTTCGCGATCACGCCCGACGCCTCGGTGCGCTGGGCCAAGCTGCAGAAGGGCGAGTGCCACGTCATGCCCTACCCGAACCCGGCCGACCTCGATGCGATCCGCAAGGATCCGAACGTGCAGGTGCTCGAGCAGCCGGGCCTGAACGTCGGCTACCTCTCGTACAACACGACGAAGAAGCCCTTCGACGACGTGCGCGTGCGCAAGGCCATCAACATGGCGATCAACAAGAAGGCGATCATCGACGGCGTCTACCTCTCGACCGGCGTGGCCGCGAAGAACCCGATCCCGCCGACCATGTGGTCCTACAACGATGCGGTGAAGGACGACCCCTACGATCCCGAGGCCGCGAAGAAACTGCTGGCGCAGGCCGGCTTCCCCGACGGCTTCTCGACCGACCTGTGGGCCATGCCGGTGCAGCGGCCCTACAACCCGAACGCCAAGCGCATCGCCGAACTGATGCAGGCCGACCTCGCCAAGATCAACGTCAAGGCCGAGATCAAGAGCTTCGAATGGGGCGAGTACCGCAAGCGGCTGCAGGCCGGCGAGCACCAGATGGGCATGCTGGGCTGGACCGGCGACAACGGCGATCCCGACAACTTCCTCTACACGCTGCTGGGCTGCGCCTCGGCCAAGTCGGCGAGCGGCAGCAACATCTCGAAGTTCTGCTACCAGCCCTACGAGGACCTCGTGGTCAAGGCCAAGAGCACGACCAAGCAGGCCGACCGCGACGCGCTCTACAAGAAGGCGCAACTCATCTTCAAGGAGCAGGCGCCGTGGTTCACCATCGCGCACGCGGTGCAGCTCAAGCCGGTGCGCAAGGAAGTGATCGACTTCAAGCTCAGCCCCTTCGGCCGCCACACCTTCTACGGCGTGGACATCAAGTAAGCGGTGGCTGCGGCGGCACCCATCGCGATCGTCGCGGCGATGCACGAGGAGCTCAAGGCGCTGCTCGCGCTGATGCCCGACGAGCAGCGCGTGCGCGTCGCGGGCCGCGACTTCTGGGTCGGCCACCTGCGGGGCCAACCCGTGGTCGCGGTGCTGTCGCGCATCGGCAAGGTCGCCGCGGCTGTGACGGCCACGCTGCTGCTCGAGCGCTTCGGCGTGCGCGCCATCGTCTTCAGCGGTGTCGCGGGCGGGCTCGCGCCGGGTGTTCGGGTCGGCGACGTGGTGGTGGCGACCGAGCTGCTGCAGCACGACATGGACGCCTCGCCGCTCTTTCCGAAGCACGAGGTGCCCTTGATGGGGGTCTCGCGGTTCGAGGCCGATGCGGCGATCGGCGATGCGCTGGCGGCCGTGGCCGAGCAGATCCTGCGCGATCCCGTGGCCCTGGTGGGGCAGGGTGCCGTCGACGAGTTCGGCCTGCGTTCGCCGGCCGTGCATCGCGGCCTGCTGATCAGCGGCGACCGCTTCGTCTCGACAGCGGCCGAGAGCGAGGCGTTGCGCCGCGCGCTGCCCGATGCGCTGGCCGTGGAGATGGAAGGCGCCGCGGTGGCGCAGGTCTGTCACGACTACGGCGTGCCCTTCGCCGCGATGCGCACGATCTCGGACCGTGCCGACGACGCGGCCCATGGCGACTTCGCGCGCTTCGTCGCCGAGGTCGCGAGCCGCTACAGCCTCGCGCTGGTCGGCGCGTGGCTCGCCGCCCAGCCTTCTACTGCGGTTGCTACTTGAGCCAGCCGCGCCGGCGGAAGTACCACATCGGCACCAGCGCGCTCGCGGCCATCAGCACGATGGCGTAGGGATAGCCCATGGCCCAGTCGAGCTCGGGCATGAACTTGAAGTTCATGCCGTAGATGCTCGCGATCAGGGTCGGCGGCAGCAGCGCGACGCTGGCCACCGAGAAGATCTTGATCGTCTTGTTCTGGTTGATGTTGATGAAACCGACGGTCGCATCCATCAGGAAGTTGATCTTGTCGAACAGGAAGGCCGTGTGGTTGTCGAGCGACTCGATGTCGCGCAGGATCTGCCGCGCTTCCTCGAACTGCTCGGCATTGAGCATCTTGCTGCGCATCATGAAGCTGACCGCGCGGCGCGTGTCCATCACGTTGCGGCGGATGCGCCCGTTCAGGTCTTCCTGGCGCGCGATGGCGCCCAGCACCTCGCCCGCGAGCTCGTCGCTGACGTTGCCCGAGAGCACCTTCTTGCTGGCAGCCTCGAGCTCGTCGTAGATGTTCTCGAGCGAGTCGGCCGAGTACTCGGCGTCGGCGTCGAAGAGCTTGAGCATCACTTCCTTCGCGTCCTCGATCAGCCCCGGGGCGCGGCGCGCGCGCATGCGCAGCAGGCGGAACACGGGCACGTCCTCGTCGTGGATCGAGAACAGCACGCCGCGGCTGCGCAGGTCGGTGTTGTGCTGGTTGAGGATGAAGGCGACGCGCACCGCGCGCGGGGCTTCGTCGTCGTCGATCAGGAAGTCGCTGCGGATGTGCAGTTCGCCGTTGTCCTCTTCATAGAAGCGCGCCGATTCCTCGATGTCCTCGTCCATCGCGTCCTCGGGGATCGAGAGGCCGTAGTACTGCTTGATCCAGCGCTTCTCCTCGAGCGTGGGCGATTCGAGGTCGACCCAGATCGGCTGGAAGCGGGAGAGCTCCTCGAGGGCCTCGATCTCTTCCTGGACGAGGCGGCCGTTGGCGAGCGTGAAGATATTGAGCATGGCTCACTCCCGAGAAATGGCTGGGGCGATGGGGCGGACGGGCGGGGGACGAGAAAGAGGGGCGCTTTCAAATCCCGGAGCCGGTCGGCCGGGCTCAGCCGGGAGTTGAAAGCTGCCGAGACGGGGCGGTTTCCATGATGCGGTCTCCAGTTGCAGCGAGGCGCGATTATGTCATCGGCGAATGAGCGCAGAGTTGGCTGGACTGGACGAACATCCAGTAGAGTGGCGGCCATGCCGAGCGCCGCGTCCCCCGTCTTTTCCCATCCGCCGGCGACCCAGGCCGAGCGCCTCGCGGTCGCCCTTGCGAGCCTCAACGACGAACAGCGCGCGGCGGTCGAGCACGGGGTGGAGGCGCTGGCCGGTGGCGCTCCGGACGCGGCCGATGCGGGCCCGCTGCTCGTGATCGCCGGCGCCGGCTCGGGCAAGACCAGCACGCTGGCGCACCGGGTGGCGCACCTGATCGCGCGCGGGGTCGATCCGCAACGGCTGCTTCTCTTGACCTTCTCGCGCCGCGCCGCGCAGGAAATGGCGCAGCGCGCCGGCCAGGTGCTCGCGCGCGTGCTGGGGCTGCAGGCCCACACCGCGCCCGCGCTGCCCTGGGCCGGCACCTTCCACGGCATCGGCGCGCGGCTGCTGCGCGAGTACGCCGCGCAGATCGGGCTGGACGACAACTTCACCATCCACGACCGCGGCGACGCCGAGGACCTGATGGGGCTGGCGCGGCACGAGCTCGGCTTCTCCTCGAGCGCGCGCCGCTTTCCGCACAAGGGCACCTGCCTGTCGATCTATTCGCGCTGCGTGAACACGCGCGCGCCGCTCGAGTCGGTGCTCAGGCAGTCCTTTCCGTGGTGCGCAGAATGGGGCGTCGAACTGCAGCAGCTGTTCGGCGCCTACGTCGAGGCCAAGCAGCAGCAGAACGTGCTCGACTACGATGACCTGCTGCTCTACTGGGCCGGCATGATGGAGGAGCCCACGCTGGCGCGGCACCTGGGCGAGCGCTTCGACCACGTGCTGGTCGACGAGTACCAGGACACCAACCTGCTGCAGGCCGCGATCCTGCTCGCGCTCAAGCCCGACGGGCGGGGCGTGACGGTGGTGGGCGACGACGCGCAGTCGATCTATTCGTTCCGCGGCGCGACGGTGCGCAACATCCTCGACTTCCCCTCGCAGTTCTCGCGGCCGGCGCGCGTGGTCACGCTGGAGCGCAACTACCGCTCCACCCAGCCGATCCTCGACGTGTCGAATGCGTGCATCGCTCATGCGGCCGAGCGCCATGCCAAGACGCTGTGGACCGACAAGCCCTCGGCCGGGCGGCCGCAGATCGTGCGCGTGCCCGACGAGGCCCAGCAGGCCTGCTGGGTGGCCGACCAGGTGCTCGCGCACCGCGAGGGCGGGCTCGCGCTCAAGTCGCAGGCGGTGCTGTTCCGCACCTCGAGCCACAGCGCGCCGCTCGAGCTCGAACTGGCGCGCCGCAACATCCCGTTCGTGAAGTACGGCGGGCTCAAGTTCCTCGAGGCCTCGCACGTGAAGGACCTGCTCGCGGTGCTGCGCTTCGCGCAGAACCCGCGCGGCCGCATGGCGGGCTTTCGCGTCACGCAACTGATCCCGGGCATCGGGCCGGCCACCAGCGCGAAGCTGCTCGACGCGATGGACCAGGCGGCCGACCCGGCCATCGCCCTGCGCGACTTCGTGCCGCCGAGCGCCGCGCGCGCCGAATGGGCCGCCTTCGCCGAGGCCTATGCCGCGCTGCGCGCGCCGTCGCTGGCCTGGCCGGCCGACGTGGGCATCGCGATGGAGTGGTACCTGCCGCACCTCGAGCGGCTCTACGACGACACCGCGGGCACGCGCCGCGGCGACGTCGAGCAGCTGGTGCACATGGCCTCGGGCTACGCCTCGCGCGAACGCTTCCTCACCGAGCTCACGCTCGATCCTCCCGAAGCCACCAGCGACCGGCCCGGGCCGCCGCTGCTCGACGAGGACTACCTGATCCTCTCGACCATCCATTCGGCCAAGGGGCAGGAGTGGAATTCGGTCCACGTGCTCAACGTGGTCGACGGCTGCATGCCGGCCGACGTGGCGCAGAGCGCGCAGGAGCTCGAGGAGGAACGGCGCCTGCTCTACGTGGCCATGACCCGCGCCCGCGACCACCTGCACCTGCTGGTGCCGCAGCGCTTCTACATCCCGCAGCAGGCCGCGCGCGGCGACCGGCATCTGTATGCAAACCGCAGCCGCTTCATTCCCGATGCCGACCTCGCGCGCTTCGAAGCCCGGATCTGGCCGCCCCCGCCGCCTCGCGCGCCCGCGGTGCCGCCGCCGGCCGCGGTGATCGACCTGCGCAACCGGATGCGCGCCGCCTGGCGCTGAAGGGCGCCCGGCCCTTTCTCCAGCAGGGACATGCGCGGGTGGCCGCGAAAGATGGGCGCGGCAGCAATGGTTCGCAACGCGGCCCGCAGCATGCGGGGCCGCTGGGGCCTGCTATGGAAGAAATAGCTGAGCATGCGGCGCGGCCCGCCAGCCCGTCATCCGGGCATCCCCCGGTATTGCAATACCGTGACAGCTTGGGCATAGTGAATCGACCTTCTCCTCTCCCGCACCTCTCCTTCTTTCCCCTCTCCCCCTTTCTTCTCCCAGCCCCACAACCGTTTTCGCCGGCCGCGCTGCATCCGCAGCGATGGTCATTTCCCCAACCGTCAATTCCAGGAGGTCATTCATGAATTTGACGATCAGCGGTCATCACCTCGACGTCACCCCTGCCTTGCGCACCTACGTCACGAGCAAGCTGGACCGGGTCATCCGACATTTCGATCAGGTGGTCGATGTGAAGGTGATCCTCACGGTGGAAAAGCAGAAGGAAAAGGAACGCCGGCAACGGGCCGAGTGCAACATCCACGTCAAGGGCAATGACATGTTCGCGGAGTCGAGCCACGCTGATCTCTATGCCGCGGTCGATGAACTGGTCGACAAGCTCGATCGCCAGGTGGTGCGCCACAAGGACCGCCTGCAGGACCATCACCACAGCGCGCCCAAGCGCCTGATGTAGGAAGAAGCGGGTTCCCGGCTGTCGCGCCGGAGACACTCGAAGCCGCCTCCGGGCGGCTTTTTCATGGGCTTTCCCGACTGCCCATCAAGGGTTTGAAGGGCCTCTGTCGAGGGAAGCGAGGCCTGCGGGCAACATGTAACCAGAAAGTAGATAAGCGGAGTGGGGGTTTTTACCAAGCAGGTGCATAATCGCCCCCGCTCTGACCCACCATGAATCGTCTCGCGTCCATCCTGCCGCCCGCTCAAGTGCTCGTGAGCGTTGACGCCACCAGCAAGAAGCGTGCTTTCGAGGAAGCCGGCTTGCTGTTCGAAAGCCTTCACGGGCTGGGCCGCGCCCTGATCACCGACAGCCTGTTCGCGCGCGAGCGCCTCGGCTCCACCGGCCTCGGTCACGGCGTCGCCATTCCGCATGGCCGCATCAAGGGCCTCAAGGCCCCGATGGCCGCAGTGTTCCAGCTCGCGAACCCGATCGGCTTCGATGCCCCCGACGAGCAGCCGGTCGGCCTGTTGATCTTCCTGCTGGTGCCCGAAGCCGCCACGCAGAAGCACCTCGAAATCCTCTCCGAGATCGCCGAGTTGCTGAGCGACGCCGGCCTGCGCGAGCAGATCAAGTCGAGCACCGACGCGGCCGCGCTGCACGGCCTGATCGCCGGCTGGCACTCCACGCAAGTCGCCTGAGCCCATGGCTCGGGGCGTGGCTGCTGCTAAGCTGCGCTGCCTTTCCTCCCGTTCCCCTCACCTCCGAAGAAGCGGTGCCGCGCGCCGCGCCCTGAACGCATGAAGCCGACCGTCATCAGCGCCGATGCCATGTTCGAGGAGTTCCGCGGCTCGCTGCGCTGGGAATGGCTCGCGGGACTCGGCGCCTCCGAGCGCCAGTTCGATCCCGAAGTCATCAGCCGCGCCCAGTCGGCCGCCGACCTGGTCGGCTACCTCAACTACATCCACCCGTACCGCGTGCAGATCCTCGGCGCGCGCGAGGTCGCCTACCTGACGCGCGGCAGCCCCGAGGACACCGCGCGGCGCATCGCCCGCATCGTCACGCTCGAGCCGCCGATGCTGGTGCTGGCCGACGGGCAGGCCGCGCCCGACGAGCTGCTGTCGATCTGCGAGCGCGCCCAGCTGCCGCTGTTCGCCACGCGCGAATCCTCGGCCTTCGTGATCGACCTGCTGCGCGCCTACCTGTCCAAGCACTTCGCCGAGCGCACCTCGATGCACGGCGTGTTCATGGACATCCTGGGCATGGGCGTGATGATCACGGGCGAGTCGGGCCTCGGGAAGAGCGAGCTCGGCCTCGAGCTGATCTCGCGCGGCAACGGCCTCGTGGCCGACGACGCGGTCGATCTCTACCGCATCAACCAGAACACCATCGAGGGCCGCTGCCCCGACCTGCTGCTCAATCTGCTCGAGGTGCGCGGCATCGGCCTGCTCGACATCCGCGCGATCTTCGGCGAGACGGCGGTGCGGCGGAAGATGCGGCTCAAGCTCATCGTGCACCTGGTGCGGCGCGACAGCTTCGAGCGCGACTACGAGCGCATGCCCTCGACGCCGCTCACGCAGGACGTGCTGGGCATCCCGGTGCGCAAGGTCATCATCCAGGTGGTGGCGGGCCGCAACATCGCCGTGCTGGTCGAGGCCGCGGTGCGCAATTCGATCCTGCAGCTGCGCGGCATCGACACCTATGCCGATTTCGTGGCGCGCCACCACAAGGCGATGGAAAGCGCGCGCGACGCGGACTAGCTCAGCGCTTCTTGACGCAGTCGCCGCACAAGCCGTAGAGCGACATGGCGTGGTCCTGCAGGATCCAGCCCTTGTCCTTGGCCACCAGCTGCTGGCGGCGCTCGATCTCGGCGTCGTAGAACTCCTCGACCTTGCCGCAGGCGGTGCAGATCAGGTGGTCGTGGTGCGTGCCTTCGTTGAGTTCGTAGACGGCCTTGCCGCTCTCGAAGTGGCTGCGCTCGAGGATGCCGGCCTGCTCGAACTGGGTGAGCACCCGGTAGACGGTGGCCAGGCCGATGTCGGAGTGCTCGTTGAGCAGCACGCGGAACACGTCCTCGGCGGTCATGTGGCGTTGGCCGCCGGTCTGGAAGATTTCCAGGATCTTCAGCCGCGGCAGGGTGGCCTTGAGGCCGGTATTCTTGAGTTCGTCGATATTGGCCATGATGGTTCCTGCGCCCTGGGCAGCCAAAGGCCCCGGAAGGGGCCAGCCGCTACAATGGCCGATCATATCGCTACCCCCTTTTCCCCCAATGCCTGCCATTTTCCAACGCCGTCCCTGGCTGCTGGCTGCGGCCGTTGCCGTCACCCTGGGCCTCGGTGCCTGCAGCGGTATCAGCGAGCGCTCGCGTGGCGCGCTGGCGGCCGTCACTCCCTACAAGGTCGAGGTGGTCCAGGGCAATTTCGTGTCCAAGGAACAGGTCGCCGCGCTCAAGACCGGCATGTCGCGCCAGCAGGTGCGCGAGATCCTCGGCACCTCGCTGCTGACCGACATCTTCCATTCGAACCGCTGGGACTACGTCTTCACGATCCGGCGCCAGGGCGTGGAGCCGCAGGAACGCCGCTTCACCGTCTTCTTCAACGGCGAGCAACTCGAGCGCTGGGAAGGCGGCGACATGCCGAGCGAGGAAGAATTCGTCGCCACGCTCGACACCCGCAAGAAGACCGGCAAGGTGCCGCCGCTCGAGGCCACGGAAGAAGAACTCAAGAAGTTCGACCCCAAGGGCGACCGGAAAGCCACCGACACCGAGAGCAAGGCGCCCGCCACGCTGCCCCCGCTGCCGGCCGCCTACCCGCCGCTCGAGGCCGCGCGCTAAAAGCGGCGCCCGGCCGGCGCGCCGAACCTGGCTTGGCGCGGCGGCGCGGTTTCCCCACCCCTCGTCCCCACCGTCCCTAGACGGCAAGCAAGCCCGAATCCGCGTGACCGACTCCAACACCACCACCTCCTCCTCCACGCCGGCCGCGCGCCGGGTTGCCGTCGCCGGCGCGTCGGGCCGCATGGGCCGCATGCTGATCGAGGCGGTCCGTAACGCCCCCGACTGCCGCCTGGCAGGCGCGCTCGACGTGGCCGCCAGCCCCGCCATCGGCAGCGACGCGGGCGCCTTCCTCGGCTTCGCCAGCGGCGTGGCCATCCATGCCGACCTGCGCGCGGGCCTGCAGGACGCCCAGGTGCTGATCGACTTCACCCGCCCCGAGGGCACGATGGCCCACCTGGCCGTCTGCCGCGAGCTCGGCGTGCAGGCCGTGATCGGCACCACCGGCTTCAGCGACGCGCAGAAGGCCGAGATCGCCGAGATCGCGAAGGACATCGCGATCGTCATGGCGCCCAACATGAGCGTGGGCGTCAACGTCACCTTCAAGCTGCTCGAGATGGCGGCCAAGGCGCTGTCCACCGGCTACGACATCGAGATCGTCGAAGCCCACCACCGCCACAAGATCGACGCCCCCTCGGGCACCGCGCTCAAGATGGGCGAGGTCATCGCCGACGCGCTGGGCCGCGACCTCAAGGAATGCGCGGTCTACGGCCGCGAAGGCGTGACCGGCGAGCGCGACCCGTCGACCATCGGGTTCGCCACCGTGCGCGGCGGAGACATCGTCGGCGATCACACGGTACTGTTCGCCGGCACCGGCGAGCGCATCGAGATCGCCCACAAGTCCTCGAGCCGCGCCAATTACGCGCAGGGCAGCCTGCGCGCGGTGCGCTTCCTGGCCGACCAGCGCGCCGGCCTGTTCGACATGTTCGACGTGCTCGGCCTGCGCTGAGACGGCTCCCCCTTCGCCATCCCCGACGATGAGCGTCCTCGAACTGCTGACCCACGGCGACGGCGTCAGCCGCTCGGTGGCCGCGTTGCTGCTCGCGATGTCGGTCTCGAGCTGGGTCGTGATCCTCTGGAAGGGCTGGCTGCTGCGCGGCGGCACGCGCGACGTGCTGCGCAGCATCGCGGCCTTCTGGCAATCGACCAGCCTCACCGAGGCGGAACAGCGGTTGCAGGCCTTCGACCGCTCGGCGCTGGTGCTGCCCACGGTCGCGGCGCTGCGCCAGGCCGTGGCCTCCCGGACGCAAGACGCCGCCACCCTCGGCGCCGCGGGCGACCGCAACCAGCGCCTCACGCGCGTGCTGCGCGAGGCGCTGCACGGCGCGCTGCGGCGGCTGCAGGCCGGGCAGATCCTGCTCGCCACGGTCGGCGCCACGGCGCCCTTCGTCGGCCTGCTCGGCACGGTCTGGGGCATCTACGGCGCGCTCGTGGGCATCGCGGGCCAGGCCGGCGGCTTCACCATCGACAAGGTGGCCGGCCCGGTCGGCGAAGCGCTGGTGATGACCGCCTTCGGCCTCGCGGTGGCGATCCCGGCCGTGCTGGCCTACAACGTCTTCGGCCGTGTCATCGGCCGCGTCGAGGCCGAGCTCGAAGGCTTCGCCCACGACCTGCTCGGCAGCTTCGGCGAAGCGCCTGCGCCGGCCCCGCCGCCGCCTGCCCGGCCGATGCCGGTCTGAAGGATTCCGCCGTGGCCTTCGGACGCATCTCGCTCGGCAGCAGCTCCGCCGGCGGTGGCCGTGCCACCGGTGCCGGCGGCCAGCGGCCGCTGTCCGACATCAACGTCACGCCGCTGGTCGACGTGATGCTGGTGCTGCTGGTGATCTTCATCATCACGGCGCCGCTGATGGCCAGCTCGATCAAGCTCGACCTGCCGCAGACCGATGCCGGCCAGCCCAACGACACGCCGAAGTTCGTGAGCCTGTCGGTCGACGCCTCGGGCAGGGTCTTCCTCAACGACCAGCCCGTGACCGACGAGGAACTCGCGACCCGCCTCGAGAAGGCCGCCGCCGACAGCAAGGACACCGAGGTCCAGCTGCGCGCCGACCAGACCGTGCCCTACGGCCGCGTGGTGGCCCTGATGGGCATCGCCAACAAGGCGGGCCTGAGCCGCATCGGCTTCGTCACCGAGGCGCCGCCGCCGTCGACGCCGCGCTGACGCCGGCCGGCGCCGGGCTCAGCCCAGCACCACGGGCTTGGTCTGCCAGATGTCGTGCGCGTACTCGGCGATCGTGCGGTCCGACGAGAAGGCGCCCATGCCCGCCACGTTGAGGATCGCCATGCGCGTCCAGGCATCGGCATCGCGGTAGAGCGCATCGACCTCGGCCTGCTTCGCGACATAGCTCGCGTAGTCGGCCAGCAGCAGGTAGTGGTCGCCCCAGTTCACGAGCGCGTCGTAGATGCCCTGGTAGCGCGCCGGTTCGGCCGGCGAGAAGGCGCCGTCGCGGATCGCGTCGAGCACGCGCCGCAACTCCTCGTTCCCGTCGTAGATGTCGCGCGGCTGGTAGCCGCGCGCGCGGATCTCGGCCACCTCGGGCGTGGTGTTGCCGAAGATGAAGATGTTCTCGGGCCCGACGTTCTCTCGCATCTCGACGTTGGCGCCGTCGAGCGTGCCGATGGTCAGCGCGCCGTTGAGCGCGAACTTCATGTTGCCGGTGCCCGAGGCCTCGGTGCCGGCGGTGGAGATCTGCTCCGACAGGTCGGCCGCCGGCATGATGATCTCGGCCAGGCTCACGCTGTAGTTCGGCAGGAACACCACCTTCAAGAGCTTGCCCACGCGCGCGTCGGCGTTGATGGTGGCGGCCACGTCGTTGATGAGCCGGATCACCTGCTTGGCCATCACGTAGGCCGAGGCCGCCTTGCCCGCGAACACCACCACGCGCGGCACCATGTCGACGCTGCCGCCCGCGGCCTGGGCGTCGAGGATGCGGTGGTAGCGCGCGATCACGTGCAGCACGTTGAGCAGCTGGCGCTTGTACTCGTGGATGCGCTTGACCTGCACGTCGAACATCGCGTCGGTGTCGACCACGATGTTCATGTGCTGCTCGATCCAGTTGGCCAGCCGCAGCTTGTTCTCGCGCTTGGCGTGGCGGAAGGCGCGCACGAAGGGCGGCTGCGTCGCCATCGGCCGCAGCGCCTCGAGCTGCGAGAGGTCGCGCCGCCAGCCCTTGCCCAGCCGCTGGTCGAGCAGCGCGGCCAGCGGCGGGTTGGCCTGCGCGAGCCAGCGCCTGGGCGTGACGCCGTTGGTCTTGTTGTTGAAGCGCTCGGGAAAGATCTTCGCGAAGTCCGCGAAGATCGACTGCTTCATCAGCTCCGAGTGCAGCCCCGACACGCCGTTGATCGAGTGGCTCGCGAGCACCGCCACGTAGGCCATGCGCACGCGGCGCTCGCCGGCCTCGTCGACCAGCGAGAGCCGGCGCATCAGCTCGACGTCGTTGCCGCGCGTCTGCGTCACGGTGGCGAGGAAGCGCGCGTTGATGTCGTAGATGATCTGCAGGTGGCGCGGCAGGATGCGCCCGAGCATCTCGACCGGCCAGGTCTCGAGCGCCTCGTGCATCAGCGTGTGGTTGGTGTAGCTGAACACTTTCTGCGTGTGGGCCCAGGCCGTGTCCCAGGGCAGGCCGTGCTCGTCGAGCAGCAGGCGCATCAGCTCGGGCACCGCGAGCACCGGGTGCGTGTCGTTGAGGTGGATGCTGACCTTCTCCGAGAGCCGGTCGAAGCTGGTGTGGTTGCGCAGGTAGCGCCGCAGCAGGTCCTGCACGCTGGCGCTGCAGAAGAAGTACTCCTGGTGCAGCCGCAGTTCGCGGCCCGAGGGCGTGGAGTCGTCGGGGTAGAGCACGCGCGAGACGTTCTCCGAGTGGTTCTTGCTCTCCACCGCCGCCATGTAGTTGCCGCGGTTGAAGGCCGAGAGGTCGATTTCCTCGGTGGCGCGCGCCGACCACAGGCGCAGCGTGTTGGTGGCCTGCGTGCCGTAGCCCGGGATGATGGTGTCGTAGGCCACGGCGCGCACGTCGTGGGTGTCGACCCAGTCGGCCGCGCCGTAGGGCGCGTTGGTGCCTTCGCGTTTCTGCACGCGGCCGCCGAAGCGCACGCGGTAGTTGACCTCGGGCCGCTTGAATTCCCAGGGATTGCCGCGCGTGAGCCAGTAGTCGGGCGTCTCCACCTGCTGGCCGTCGACGATGCGCTGGCGGAACATGCCGTACTCGTAGCGGATGCCGTAGCCCATGCCCGGCACGCCGAGCGTGGCCATCGAGTCGAGGAAGCAGGCCGCGAGCCGGCCGAGGCCGCCGTTGCCGAGTGCCGCGTCGGGCTCGCGCTCGGACAGCGCCTCCATGTCGACGCCGAAGTCGGCCAGCGCGTCGCGCACGGTGGCGTGCAGGTCGACCGCGAGCAGCGCGTTGGTGAAGGTGCGCCCGATCAGGAACTCCATCGACAGGTAGTACACGCGCTTGAGGTCCTGCGCATAGTTGGCGCGCGTGGTCGCCATCCAGCGCTCCACCAGCTGGTCGCGCACCGCGAGCGCGGTGGCGTAGAGCCAGTCGTCCTGGCTCGCGGCCACGGGGTCCTTGCCGACCGCGTAGATCAGCTTGTTGGCCACGGCGCGCTTGAAGGCCGCGACATCGCGGTCGGGATGGTCGTAGGCGAAGTCTTCGATCGTCATGGTGGGTGTGTCTTGTGTGCGGGTTGAACGGATGCCTGCGCCTTCTTCAGTGGGGCAGGGGCGTCGGTGCCTGGGCCGCGGCCAGTGCCTGCCGGTACACGGCCACGTACTGCGCGGCCGCGGTGGCCCAGTCGGCGGGGCGCCGCATCGCATGGCCGCGCACGCGCCGCCAGTCGGGTGCGCGCTGGTAGAGCGCGAAGGCGCGGCGTACCGCGCGATCGTAGTCCGCCGAGTCGAAACGGTCGAACACGAAGCCGGTGGCCTCGCCGCTGGCCATGTCCTCGAGCGTGCTGTCGACCACCGTGTCGGCCAGCCCGCCGACGCGGCGCACCAGCGGCAGGCTGCCGTACTTGAGGCCGTACATCTGCGTCAGGCCGCAGGGTTCGAACAGCGAGGGCACGAGGGTCACGTCGCCCGCGCCGAAGAGCTGGTGCGCGAGCGTCTCGTTGTAGCCGATGGTGACGCTGACCGCGTCGGGCGCGGCGGCCGCGCGCTGGCGGAACGCGTCTTCCAGCCAGGCCTCGCCGCTGCCCAGCAGCGCGAGCTGGCCGCCCTGGGCGAGCAGCGCGTCGAGGCCCTGCAGCACCAGGCGCAGGCCCTTCTGTTCGGTGAGCCGGCTCACGAGGATGAACAGCGGCGCGTCGGGCCGCGCGGCCAGCCCGAGCTGGTGCTGCAGCACGGACTTGCAGCGCGCCTTGCCCGCCATGTGGCGGCCCTCGGGCGCCTGGTAGCCCTGCACCAGCGCCGGGTCGGCGGCCGGGTTCCAGACCTGGTCGTCGACCGCGTTGAGGATGCCGTCGAGCACGCCGCCGCGCTGGCGCAGCAGGCCGTCGAGGCCGCAGCCCTGGTCGGGCGTCTGGATCTCGCGCGCGTAGGTCGGGCTCACGGTGGTGAGCCGGTCGGCATAGGCGAGCCCGCCCTTCATGAACGAGAGCTGGCCGTGGTATTCGAGCCCGTTCATCTGGAAGGCCGGCGCGGGCAGGCCGAGCTCGGGGAAGTGCCAGGGCGCGAACAGGCCCTGGTAGGCGAGGTTGTGGACCGTGAAGACGCTGCCCACGCGTGGCCCGTCGACGCCGCGCGCGAAGGCCATGTAGGCCGGCGCGAGCCCTGCGTGCCAGTCGTGCGCATGGACCACCTCGGGCAGCCAGGCCGGATCGAGCCCCTGCGCGAGCTGGGCCGCGGCCCAGCCCAGCAGCGCGAAGCGCCGGTGGTTGTCGCCGTAGGGTTGCCGGTTGGCGTCCTCGTAGGGATTGCCGGGCCGGTCGAACAGCGCGGGTGCGTCGACCACGTAGGCCGGGATCGGCGGCGCACCGTCGATCTCGATGCGCCCCTGCAGCAGCCCGAAGCGTTCGCCCCAGGGCGCCGAAAAGGCCGCGACCGGCGCGAGCCCGCGCACGCCCGCCACGATGGCCGGGAAGCCCGGCAGCAGCACGCGCGCGTCCTGGCCCGCGGCCATCAGCGCGAGCGGCAGCGCGCCGGCGACGTCGGCCAGGCCGCCGGTCTTGAGCAGGGGGAAGAGTTCGGCGCTGACCTGGAGGACTCTCATCGGCGGCATCAGGCGGCGGGCGCCGCGGAGCGCTCCGCCAGCCGCTTGAGCATTTCGCGCGTGACCAGCACCACGCCCGTTTCGGTGCGCTCGAAGCGCGCGGCATCGGCCTCGGCGTCCTCCCCGATCACCATCTCGTCGGGGATCACGCAGGCGCGGTCGATCACCACGCGGCTGAGCCGGCAGCCGCGCCCGACCTCCACGTCGGGCAGCAGCACCGCCTCGTGGATGGTGCAGAACGAATGGATGCGCACGCCCGAGAACAGCACCGAGCTGCTGACCTGCGAGCCCGAGACGATGCAGCCGCCCGAGACGATGGTGTTGACCGTCATGCCATGGCGGCCGTCGTGGTCGAGCACGAACTTCGCCGGAGGCAGCTGCCGCTGGTAGGTCCAGATCGGCCAGTCGGTGTCATAGATGTCCAGCTCCGGGGTGATCGACGCGAGGTCGAGGTTGGCGGCCCAGAATGCATCAATCGTGCCCACGTCGCGCCAGTAGGCCTTGGCATCCGGCCCGCGCGCGGCGCGCGTGACGCAGGACATGCCGAAGGGATGCGCGAGCGCCCGGCCCTCGGCCACCGCGCGCGGGATGATGTCCTTGCCGAAGTCGTGGCTGGAGTTCGGGTCGCGGCTGTCTTCCTCGAGCAGCTTGTAGAGGTAGGCCGAATCGAACACGTAGATGCCCATGCTGGCCAGCGCCACGTCGGGATGGCCCGGCATCGCGGGCGGGTCGGCCGGCTTCTCGAGGAAGCTGGTGATGCGGCGGCTGTCGTCGATCGCCATCACGCCGAAGGCCGTGGCCTCCATGCGCGGTACCTCGATGCAGCCCACGGTGCAGCCGGCGCCGCTCTCGGCATGGTCCTTGACCATGATCGAGTAGTCCATCTTGTAGATGTGGTCGCCCGCGAGCACCACCACGTAGTCGTGCGGCGTGGAGCGGGTCTGGATGATGTCGAGGTTCTGGTAGACCGCGTCGGCCGTGCCGCGGTACCAGTGCTCGTCGCCCATGCGCTGCTGCGCGGGCAGCACGTCGACCATCTCGTTGAGTTCGGCGCGCAGGAAGCTCCAGCCGCGCTGCAGGTGGCGCATCAGCGAATGCGACTTGTACTGCGTGACCACCGCCATGCGGCGGATGCCCGAGTTGAGGCAGTTGGAGAGCGCGAAATCGATGATGCGGAACTTGCCGCCGAAATACACGGCCGGCTTGGCGCGCCGGTCGGTCAGCTGCTTGAGCCGGGAGCCGCGTCCGCCGGCCAGCACCAGCGCGATGGTGCGGCGCACGAGCTGGTGCGATTGCAGTGGCGCGCCGGGGGCGGCCGCGGGGGTCTTGGGGTCCATCCTGTGTCTCCGTTCGTTCGTGTGTCGTCAGAGTTTCTGTACGTGCCTGTGCCCGCTCGGGCCCTTGCACACTAGCACCGCCGCGCGGCGCGGGCTCCTACGTTGTTGCAATCCAGAGGCTCGAGGGCGGTATCTCGACCTCGGTGGCGTTCACCACCGAGGGCTCGGGGCCCGGGTCGATGGCGGGGTCGCTCGCGAGGACGCAGCGCCAGGCGCCGGGCGGCAGGCGGAACGGCTGCGCCCGCGCGCCCGCGTTCACGAGCAGCAGCCAGGCCGGCGCTGCCTTCGGTGTGGCTGGGGGGGTGGTCGATGTCGGTGTCTCCTTGGCGGTGCCTGCCTCCAGGCTGCCGAACAGGATTGCAAGGGCCGTGCCGCCTTCCCAGTCCGGCGGCTGCATCGGCGTGCCATCGGGCCGCAGCCAGCGGATGCCGGCCGTGCCCGGCGCGGGATCGGCCGGCCACCAGCGCGTGCTGCGCAGCACCGGTGCCGCGCGCCGCAGCGCGGCCAGCCGCGCCACGAAGGCGCTCAGCCGAGCCGGCTCGCCGGCCGGATCGGTGCTGCCGACCCAGTGCAGCCAGGTGGTCTTGTTGTCCTGGCAGTAGGCGTTGTTGTTGCCGTGTTGCGAGTGGCCGATCTCGTCGCCGGCCAGAAGCATCGGCGTGCCCTGCGACAGCATCAGCGCGGCCAGCAGCGCGCGCGAGAGCCGCAGCCGTTCGGCCCGCACCGCGGGGTCGTCGCTCGGGCCTTCCACGCCGCAGTTGCGGCTCAGGTTGTGGCCATGGCCGTCGCGGTTGTTCTCGCCGTTGGCCTCGTTGTGGCGCGTGTCGTAGCTCAGCAGGTCGCGCAGCGTGAAGCCGTCGTGCGCGGTCACGAAGTTCACGCTCGCGGCGGGCGAGCGCCCGTCGTGCGCGAACTGCGCGCTCGAGGCCGCGAAGCGGTGCGCGAAGTCGCCGAGGCCCGCGCGTCCCTCGCGGTCCTGGCGCAGCCAGAAGCCGCGTTGCGTGTCGCGGAAGCGGTCGTTCCATTCGAGCCAGCCCGGCGGGAATTCGCCGAGCCGGTAGCCACCGGGCCCGATGTCCCAGGGCTCGGCGATCAGCAGCGTGCGCGACAGCAGCGGGTCCTGCGCGATGGCCGCGAAGAAGGGCGCGCGAGGGTCGAAGCCCGTGGCCGTGGCGCGGCCCAGCACTGGCGCGAGGTCGAAGCGGAAGCCATCGACCCCCATCTCGCCGGCCCAGAAGCGCAGGCTGTCCATCACGAGCTGCAGCACGCGCGGCTCGCCGAGGTTCAGGCAGTTGCCCGTGCCGGTCCAGTTCTCGTAGAGCGCGCGGTCGTCGGCGCGCAGGTGGTAGTAGAGGGCGTTGTCGATGCCGCGCAGCGACAGCGTGGGGCCGAGCTCGTCGCTCTCGGCGCTGTGGTTGTAGACCACGTCGATCACCAGTTCCATGCCGCGCGCATGCACCGCGTCGGCCAGCGCGCGGAATTCGCCGGCCGGCGTGGTGCCGGGGCGGCCGCTCCAGTAGCGTGCCTCGGGCGCGAACCAGCCGATGGTGTTGTAGCCCCAGTGGTTCGTGAGGCCCATCGCGAGCAGCCGTTCCTCGTCGGCGCGGTGCTGCACCGGCATCAGGCTCAGGGTGGTGACGCCCAGGCGCTGCAGGTGGTCGAGCACGGCCGGCTCGGCGAGGGCGGCGTAGCTGCCGCGCAGGGGGGCGGGGACGGCGGGGTGCAGCTTCGTGTGGCTGCGGACGTGGAGCTCGCAGATGACGCGGTCGGTGGCGGGGATGCGGGCGTGGCCTGGGGCTCGAGTGGTCGATGGGGACACCACGCGGGCCTTGAGGGCGATGCTGGCGTTGTCCCGTGTGTCGCGCTGCGTCGGGTCTGCGGCGGCGTGGCCGTGGAAGAGGTCGCTGCCGTCGTAGCTTCCGACGATCTCGCGGGCGTAGGGGTCGAGCAGCAGCTTCGAGGGGTTGAAGCGGTGGCCCTCGCTCGGGGACCAGGGGCCGTGGACGCGGTAGGCGTAGACGAGGCCGGGGCGGGCGCTGGGGAGTTGGCCGTGCCAGATGCCGTCTGTGAACTCGGGGAGCTTGAGTCGCTGCTGTTCGTGGGCGCCTGTGGGGTCGAATAGGCAGAGTTCTACCTTTTCTGCGTGGGGGGCTGCCAGGGCGAAGTTGACGCCTGTCTGGGTTGCTGTGGCGCCCAGGGGGAAAGGTTTGCCTGGGTTCAGCACGATGGGTGAGGCTTTCTCTTGCTGAGGCTGGAGCCGGGAATTCGCCCCGGCGGGCGAGTCACTTTCTTTTGCTTCGCCAAAAGAAAGTAACCAAAGAAAAGGCGACCCCGCTGTCTGCGACCCCTCCGCTTCGCTACGGGGCAACCTGCGGTGCTCGCGTTTCGCGGGGTCTCGCAGAACTCGCTTCGCTCAAACAGCTGCGATCCCCTGTCCGCGAAACGCTGCGCTCCTCGGCGCAGCCAGAGGGGGTGGGTCGGGCCATCGCTGCGCTCGGCCCCGGATACCCAACGGGCCTTCGCTTCGCTCGGCCCCGGTGGAAGAAGACCCGGGGCCTTCGCACTCGCACCTCCCCACACAAGGACGCGCCATGGCGCGTTGACCCTGATCCCCTCTGGCTGTGCCGAGGAGCGCAGGGGAAAGCGGGATAAGGGCCGCAGCTGTCTGAGCGGAACGAAGTGCAGCGAGTTCTGCGGACCCCCGCTTTCCCCGAGCACCGCAGGTTGCCCGTAGCGAAGCGGAGGGACACAGACAGTGGGGTCGCCTTTTCTTTGCCTACTTTCTTTTGGCGAAGCAAAAGAAAGTAGGTCCGCCGCCGGGCGGAATTCCCGGCTCCTGCGTCTGCAAGACAAACAACTCAAATTCAAGCCAACACCCACATCAAGGTAGCCAGGGGAGGCAAATCAACAACCACCGAATCCGCTTTCCCATGCCAAGCCAAAGCCTCACTGACAACCACCCCATTCCCCACCCCACTCCCCCCATAAACAACCCCATCGGTATTGATGATCTCCCGATAGGACCCCGAACAAGGCACACCCACCCGATACCCATGCCGAACCACAGGCGTGAAGTTGCAGACGGCCAAAACGAACGCCCCATCCCGCCCCCGACGAACAAAGGCAAACACCGACTGCGCCGTATCGTCATGCACGAGCCACTCGAACCCCGCCCCTTCATGGTCGAGCTCGTGCAACGCCGGATAGTGTCGATACACGTTGTTGAGATCCCGCACCAGCCGCCGCACCCCTTGATGCGACGCGTGCTCGAGCAGATGCCAGTCGAGGCTGCGATCCGCATTCCACTCCGCCACCTGCGCGAACTCGCAGCCCATGAACAGCAGCTTCTTCCCCGGATAGGCCCAGAGATAGCCGTACAGGTTGCGCAGCCCCGCGAACTTCTGCCATTCGTCGCCCGGCATGCGCGCGATCATCGAGCCCTTGCCGTGCACCACCTCGTCGTGCGAGAACGGCAGCACGAAGTTCTCGCTGTGCGCGTACATCAGCCCGAAGGTGATCTCGCGGTGGTGGTGCGGCCGATACACCGGGTCCTTGCCCGCGTAGGCCAGGGTGTCGTTCATCCAGCCCATGTTCCACTTGTAGTGGAAGCCCAGCCCGCCGTCCTCGGGCGGGCGCGTCACGCCGGGAAAACTGGTCGACTCCTCGGCGATCGTCACCGCGCCGGGGCGCTCGGTGCCCACCACGCGATTCATGCGGCGCAGGAACTCGATCGCCTCGAGGTTCTCGCGCCCGCCCTGCGCATTGGGCACCCATTCGCCGGGCCCGCGGCTGTAGTCGCGGTAGAGCATCGAGGCCACGGCGTCCACGCGCAGGCCGTCGATGCCGTAGCGCTCGAGCCAGTACAGCGCGTTGCCCACGAGGTAGTTGCGCACCTCGGTGCGCGACCAGTTGAAGATCAGCGTGTTCCAGTCGTTGTGGAAGCCCTCGCGCGGATCGGCGTACTCGTACAGCGCCGTGCCGTCGAAGCGGCCCAGGCCGTGCGCGTCGGTCGGGAAGTGCGCGGGCACCCAGTCGAGGATCACGCCGAGCCCGGCTGCATGCGCCGCGGCCACGAAGAAGCGGAAGTCGCTCGGGGTGCCGAAGCGCGAGGTCGGCGCATAGAGGCCGATCGGCTGGTAGCCCCAGGAGCCGTCGAACGGATGCTCGGTGATGGGCAGCAGCTCGATGTGGGTGAAGCCCAGGTCGCGCACGTAGGGCACCAGGGTGTCGGCGAGCTCGATGTAGTCCAGCCATTCGTGGCCGTTCTTGCGCCGCCACGAGCCCAGGTGCACCTCGTAGATGCTGATCGGCGCATCGCGCCCGTTGGCCTTGGCGCGGCCCGCGGGCATGGTGGCGACCGGCGGCAGCGGGCGCACCACGCAGGCGGTGTCGGGCCGCAGCCGCGACGAGAAGGCGAAGGGGTCGGCCTTGCGCAGCAGCTCGCCCTGCGCCGACAGGATCTCGAACTCGTAGGCATCGCCCACCGCCACGTGCGGCGCGAAGACCTCCCACACGCCGCACTCGCGGCGCAGCCGCATCATGTGGCGCCGGCCGTCCCAGTTGTTGAAGTCGCCGACCACCGACACGCGGCGCGCATTCGGCGCCCAGACCGCGAAGGCCACGCCCTTGACGCCGTCCATCTCGCGCAGGTGCGCGCCCAGGCGCTCCCAGGGGCGCAGGTGCGTGCCCTCGGCCAGCAGCCAGATGTCGGTGTCGCCGAGCACGAAGGGAAAGCGGTAGGGGTCGTCGATGCGCGAGACGTGCGAACCCCAGTCGACCTGGAACGCATAGCCCATGCGCGCCTGGGCCGCGGGCACCAGGCCCGCGAAGAGGTCGGAGCCCTCGTGCCGCTCGAGCGTGGCCAGCGGCCAGCCGGAGCGCGCATGCAGCACCGTGACGCCCTGCGCGCCGGGCAGCAGCGCGCGCACCACCAGGCCGCGCGCGGTCTCGTGCGGGCCGAGCACGCCGAAGGGGTCGCCGTGCTCGGCGCGCATCAGCGCATGGACTTCGGCTTCGGGCAGTTGCGTCGGGGCCATGGGGTCAGTCGGTGATCGGTTCGCCGAAGAAGGCGCCGAAGGGCGCCAGCGTGAGCGCGCGACCGTCGGCGCCGCCGAGCGTCGCGGTCGACGCCAGTGGCGCGTCGGCCACGGCGCGCAGGGTTTCGCGCAGCATGATCGACACCGGCGCCGCGCCGAGGTTGAACACGGCCTGCAGTGAATTCGCGCCCTCGCGGCGCTCGAACCACAGCACCGGCTCGGGCGCGTCGAAGAAGGCGATGGCTGCCGTGTGCAGCAGCGGCTGCGCGCGGCGCCAGCGCAGCATCGCGCGGCTGAAGGCCAGCATCGACCGAGCATCGCCTTCCTGGCGGTCGACCGCCAGCGGCAGGTGCGCGGGCGACATCGGCAGCCACGGCGTGCCGGTGGTGAAGCCGCCCTGCGCGTCGCCGCCGCGCCAGGGCATCGGCGTGCGGCAACCGTCGCGGCCCTTGAACTCGGGCCAGAAGGCGCGGCCGTAGGGGTCCTGCAGCAGCTCGAACGGCACCTCGGCCTCGGGCAGGCCCAGCTCCTCGCCCTGGTAGATGCCGGCGCTGCCGCGCAGCGACAGCAGCAGCGCGAGCCACAGGCGGCTGCGCCGAACGTCGGGCGCCGCGCCGTCGCTCCAGCGCGTGGCCACGCGCGGCACGTCGTGATTCGACACCGCCCAGCAGCCCCAGCCGCCGGTGGCCGCGAGCGCATGGTCGAGCGCCTCGACCTGCTGGCGCAGGTGCTTCGCCGTGTGGTCGGCGGTCAGCAGGCTGAAGCTGTAGGCCAGGTGCAGGCGCCGGCCGCGCGCGGTGTACTGCGCCATCACGGGCGGCGCGTTCTCGTCGCCGACCTCGCCGAGCGCGACCGCGCCGTGGCGGTCGAGCAGGGCGCGCAGCCGCTCGAGGAACAGCAGGTTCTCGGGTTGGCTCTTGTCGTACAGATGCTGCTGCATCGCGTAGGGGTTGTCGGCGCGCACCGTGCTGACCTCGCCCACCGACTGCGCCGAGGCCGGCGGGTTGCTGCGCAGCAGGGCGTCGTGGAACTGGTGGTTGCAGGCGTCGAAGCGGAAGCCGTCGACGCCGCGCTCGCACCAGAAGCCGACCTCGCCGAGCAGCGCGTCCTGCACCGCGGGGCAATGGAAGTTGAGGTCGGGCTGCTCGGCCAGGAAGCTGTGCAGGTAGTACTGGCGGCGGCGCGAATCCCATTGCCAGGCCGGCCCGCCGAAGACCGAGAGCCAGTTGTTGGGCGGCGTGCCGTCGGGCTTGGGGTCGGCCCACACGTACCAGTCGGCCTTGGGGTTGTCGCGGCTCGCGCGGCTCTCGGCGAACCAGGCGTGCTGGTCGGAGGTGTGCGAGAGCACCTGGTCGATGACGAGCTTCAGGCCCAGTTCGTGCGCCCGCGCGAGCATGGCGTCGAAGTCGGCCAGGGTGCCGAACATCGGGTCGACCGCGCGGTAGTCGGCCACGTCGTAGCCGAAGTCCTTCATCGGCGAACGGAAGAAGGGCGAGACCCAGATCGCATCGACCCCGAGCGAGGCCACGTGCGGCAACCGCGCCGTGATGCCGGGCAGGTCGCCGATGCCATCGCCGTTGCTGTCCATGAAACTGCGCGGATAGATCTGGTAGATCACCGCGCCGCGCCACCAGTCATCGCTCTTGCTGCCGTTGCTGCTGCCCATGCTGTCCCTTGGTCTGAAATCATTGTGGCATGCGAAATCCGGGCCAGCGGTACGCTCGTGCGCGCCCCGCGACTCTCTACACTGCACGCGCTCCATGACAGAGACGATTCCCCACGCCAACGCGGGTTCCCCGCCCCCCGCCTCCGATGCCGAAGGGCTGCCCGCGCTCGAGCGCCGGCTCGCGCGCGACCTCGACATCCTGGGCTGGCGCGCCCGCGCCTGGATGCCGGCCTGCGAACACGAGGGCGAGGCGGTGCTCGACGTGGCCATCGTCGGCGGCGGGCAGGCCGGGCTGGCCGCGGCGGCCGCGCTCGCGAACCAGGGCATCCACGCCGTGGTGTTCGACCGCGCGCCCGAAGGTCTCGAGGGACCCTGGGCCACCACCGCGCGCATGGAGACGCTGCGCTCGCCGAAGGAACTCACCGGCCCGGCGCTGGGGCTCGCGGCGCTGAGCTTCCGCGCCTGGTTCGAGGCCCAGCACGGCGGTGCCGCCTGGGCCGCGCTCGACAAGATCCCGCGGCTGCAATGGATGGACTACCTGCGCTGGTACCGGCGCGCGATGGCGCTCGAGGTGCGCAACGACTGCGCGGTCACGGCGATCGTGCCCGAGGCCGGCGGCGCGCTGGTGCGGCTGGACCTGCGCACGCCCGCCGGCGCGCGGCGCGTGTTCGCGCGCCGCGTGGTGCTGGCCACCGGGCGCGACGGCCTCGGCGGCCCGGCGGTGCCGGATTTCGTGGCCGGCCTGCCGCGCGAGCGCTGGGCGCATTCGTCCGACGCCATGGACTACGGCCGGCTCGCCGGGCTGCGCGTGGGCGTGATCGGCGCGGGCTCCTCGGCCATGGACAGCGCCGCCACCGCGCTGGAGGCCGGCGCGCGCAGCGTCGAGCTGCTGATCCGCCGTCCCGACCTGCCGCGCGTCAACAAGGGCAAGGGTGCCGGCGTGCCGGGCCTGACCCAGGGGCACTACGACCTGCCCGACGAGAACAAGTGGCGCGTGCGCCACTACATCAACCGGCTCAACGTGCCGCCGCCGCACGGCAGCACCCTGCGCGTGTCGCGCTTCGCCAACGCCTTCTTCAACTTCGGCTGCCCGGTCGAGGCGGTGGCGCTGGCCGGCGACGGCGCGATCCGCGTGGCGACGCCGCGCGCGGATTTCGAGTTCGACTTCCTGATCGTCTCGACCGGCTTCAAGGTCGACTGGGCGGCGCGCCCCGAGTTCGCCGCCATCGCGCCCCATGTGCGGACCTGGAAGGAGCGCTTCGTGCCCGCGCCCGGCGACGAGGACCAGGAGCTGGCCGATTCGCCCGACCTCGGCCCGGCGTTCGAGTTCGAGGAGCGGGTGGCGGGCGCCTGCCCGGGCCTCGCGCGCATCCACTGCTTCTGCTATCCGGCCGCGCTCTCGCACGGCACGGTCTCGGGCGACATCCCGGCCATCAGCGACGGCGCCAAGCGGCTGGCCGCGGGCATCGCGGGGCTGTTCTACCGCGAGGATTTCGAGCGCCATTTCGCCAACATCGAGGCCTACGCCGAGCCCGAGCTGTACGGCGACGAATGGACCCCCGCGCCGCCGCCCGACCGGCGGCCGGCACCCAAAGCCCGCTGAATGGCCCGGCCCGGCGGGAGCCGGGCGGCCGGGGCGCGATAATCCGCCTTCCCGGCCGCCCCGCGCCGGGCTCCTGCCGAACCCCGTCATGAACCCCAGCTACAAACCCAGCGACGTCGAGTCCGCTGCCCAGGCGCAATGGAGCGCCGCCGATGCCTACCGCGTGACCGAGGACGCGAGCCGCAAGAAGTACTACGCCTGCTCGATGCTGCCGTATCCCAGCGGCAAGCTGCACATGGGCCACGTGCGCAACTACACGATCAACGACATGCTCACGCGCTACCTGCGCATGAGCGGCTACAACGTGCTGATGCCCATGGGCTGGGACGCCTTCGGCCTGCCGGCCGAGAACGCGGCGCTGAAGAACGGCGTGCCGCCGGCCAAGTGGACCTACGAGAACATCGCCTACATGAAGGGCCAGCTCCAGGCCATGGGCCTGGCGATCGACTGGAGCCGCGAGATCGCCACCTGCGATCCGAGCTACTACAAGTGGAACCAGTGGCTGTTCCTCAAGATGCTCGAGAAGGGCATCGCGTACCGCAAGACCCAGGTCGTGAACTGGGACCCGGTCGACCAGACCGTGCTGGCCAACGAGCAGGTGATCGACGGCAAGGGCTGGCGCACCGGCGCCACGGTCGAGCGCCGCGAGATCCCGGGCTACTACCTGAAGATCAGCGACTACGCCGAGGAACTGCTCGAGCACACCCAGCACAAGCTGCCGGGCTGGCCCGAGCGCGTCAAGCTGATGCAGGAGAACTGGATCGGCAAGAGCGAGGGCGTGCGCTTCGCCTTCACCCATGACATCAAGGGCGCCGACGGCCAGCCGATCCAGGACGGCCGCATGTACGTGTTCACCACGCGCGCCGACACCATCATGGGCGTGACCTTCTGCGCCGTCGCGCCCGAGCATCCGCTGGCCGCGCATGCCGCCACGCTCGATCCCAAGGTCGCGGCCTTCATCGAGGAGTGCAAGAGCGGCGGCACCACCGAGGCCGAGCTCGCCACCCAGGAGAAGAAGGGCGTGCCCACGGGCCTCACGGTGACGCACCCGATCACCGAGGAGCAGGTGCCGGTGTGGGTCGGCAACTACGTGCTGATCGGCTACGGCGACGGCGCCGTGATGGGCGTGCCCGCGCACGACGAGCGCGACTTCGCCTTCGCCAACAAGTACGGCATCGAGATCATCCAGGTGGTGCTGGTCGACGACGAGCCGCACTTCGACTATCACAAGTGGCAGGACTGGTACGGCGACAAGCAGCGCGGCGTGACCATCAACTCCGACAACTTCAGCGGCATGTCCTACAAGGAGGCCGTGGCCGCCGTGGCGCATGCGCTGGGCCAGAAGGGCCTGGGCGAGCTGCAGACCACCTGGCGCCTGCGCGACTGGGGCGTGAGCCGCCAGCGTTACTGGGGCACGCCGATCCCGATCATCCATTGCGAGGAGCACGGCGCGGTGCCGGTGCCCGAGAAGGACCTGCCGGTGGTGCTGCCCACCGACTGCGTGCCCGACGGTTCCGGCAATCCGCTGAACAAGCACGAGGGCTTCCATGCCGGCGTGGTGTGCCCGGTGTGCGGCAAGGCCGCGCGGCGCGAGACCGACACGATGGACACCTTCGTCGACTCGTCGTGGTACTTCATGCGCTACTGCGATCCGAAGAACGACCAGGCGATGGTGGCCGAGGGCGCCGACTACTGGATGCCGATGGACCAGTACATCGGCGGCATCGAGCACGCCATTCTTCACCTGCTGTACGCGCGCTTCTGGACCAAGGTGATGCGCGATCTCGGCCTGGTGAAGGCCGACGAGCCCTTCAGCAAGCTGCTGACCCAGGGCATGGTGCTCAACCAGATCTTCTACGCGCGAAACGAGAAGGGCGGCAAGGATTACTTCCCGCCCTCGGATGTCACGCCCGAGCTCGACGCGCAGGGCCGCATCGTCGGCGGCACCGCGGCCGACGGCACCAAGGTCGAGTACGGCGGCGTCGGCAAGATGGGCAAGAGCGAGCGCAACGGCGTCGACCCGCAGGACCTGATCGAGAAGTACGGCGCCGACACCGCGCGCCTGTACACCATGTTCACGGCACCCCCCGAAGCCACGCTCGAGTGGAACGACGCGGCCGTCGAGGGCAGCTTCCGCTTCCTGCGCCGCGTGTGGAACTTCGGCGCGGCGCAGTCCGCCGTCGCGACCCCCGCGGGTGGCAAGCCAGCCTACGGCAAGCCGGCCCAGGCGCTGCGCCGCGAGGTGCACACCGTGCTGCGCCAGGTCGACTACGACTACCAGCGCATGCAATACAACACCGTGGTGTCGGGCGCGATGAAGCTGCTCAACGCGCTCGAGGGCTTCAAGCCCGACGGCAGCGCGGGCGACGCGGCCGCGCTGCACGAAGGCTTCGGCATCCTGCTGCGCTGCCTCTATCCCGCCACGCCGCACATCGCCCAGCAGCTGTGGACCGAGCTCGGCTACGACCAGGCGCTCGGCGCCCTGCTCGACGCGCCCTGGCCCACGGTCGACGTCGATGCGCTGGCGCAGGACGAGATCGAGCTGATGCTGCAGGTCAACGGCAAGCTGCGCGGCAAGCTGCTGGTGCCGGCCGGCGCCTCGAAGGAAGAGATCGAGAAGCTCGCGCTGGCCTGCGAGGACTTCACCACCTTCGCGCCGGGCGCGAGCGCCAAGCGCGTGATCGTGGTGCCGGGCCGCCTGGTCAACGTGGTCATTTGAACAAGCCAAGCATGAACATCCGCACTGTCTCGCTGCCGCGCCGCGGCTTCCTCCTGGGCCTGGCCGCCGGCGGCGCCTCGCTGGGCCTGGCCGGTTGCGGCTTCGAGCTGCGCAAGCCGCCGGTCTTCGCCTTCAAGTCGATCGCGGTCTCGGGCAATTCGGCGCTGGTCAACCAGATCCGCCGCAACCTGCGCGCGGCCGGCACGGTGACCCTGCTGCCGGGCGACGACAAGACCGCGGAGGCGGTGCTCGAGATCCTCGGCGAGGACCGCGAGCGGCTGGTGGTGTCGACCAACTCGGTCGGCCTGCTGCGCGAGATCCAGCTCGTGCTCAAGGTGCGCTTCCGCCTGCACGCGCAGGGCGGCAAGGACCTGCTGGCGGCCACCGAGCTCATGCAGACGCGCGACCTGACCTTCAACGAGACCAACGCGCTGGCCAAGGAAGGCGAGGCCGACCTGCTGTTCCGCGACATGCAGGTCGACATCGCGCAGCAGCTGGTGCGCCGCCTCGGGGCGGTGAAGACGCTGTGAGCGGCCGCTGACGCGATGCAGCTCGCCAGCGCCCAGCTCGCGGCCCACCTGCAGAAGGGGCTGAAGCCGCTCTACACCATCCACGGCGACGAGCCGCTGCTCGCGCAGGAGGCGGCCGACGCCATCCGCGCGGCGGCGCGCGCGCAGGGCCATACCGAGCGCAGCTCGTACACCGTGGCGGGCGCGCACTTCGACTGGAGCGCGGTGCTCGCGGCCGGCGGCTCGCTCTCGCTGTTCGCCGACAAGCAGATGGTCGAGATCCGCATTCCTTCGGGCAAGCCCGGCAAGGACGGCAGCGTCGCGCTGCAGCAGATCGCCGAGGGCGCGGCCTCGAACGAAGGCACGCTCACGCTGGTGATGCTGCCGCGGCTGGACAAGGCCACGCGCACCGGCGCCTGGTTCTCGGCGCTCGAGAACCACGGCGCCAGCATCCAGGTCGACCCGATCGAGCGCGCCGCGCTGCCGCAGTGGATCGCCCAGCGGCTCGCGCTGCAGGGCCAGCGCGTGAAGCCCGGCGACGAGGGCCAGCGCACGCTGCAGTTCTTCGCCGACCGCGTCGAGGGCAACCTGCTCGCGGCGCACCAGGAGATCCAGAAGCTCGCGCTGCTGCATCCGGAGGGCGAGCTCGGCTGGGAGGAGGTCGAGGGCGCGGTCAACAACGTCGCGCGCTACGACGTCTTCAAGCTGTCGGAGGCCGTGCTCGGCGGCAACCCGCAGCGCGTGGCGCGCATGCTCGACGGCCTGCAGGCCGAGGGCGAGGCCGAGGTGCTGGTGCACTACACGCTGGCCGAGGACATCCGCGCGCTCAAGCGCGTGAAGGATGCGATGGCCGCGGGCCGGCCGCTGCCGATGGCGCTGCGCGAGAACCGCATCTGGGGCCCGCGCGAGCGCGCCTTCGAGCGCGTGCTGCCGCGGCTGGACGACCGCATGCTGGCGCGGCTGCTGCGCGCGGCGCACCTGGTCGACGGCATCGTCAAGGGCCTGAAGCAGCCCGACTGGCCGGCCGGCGGCTGGCAGGCGCTGCAGCGGCTGGCGCTGATGCTGTGCCGCGCCTGCGGCAACGGTGCCGCCGCGGCACCGCGCCGCGCCTGAATTCCCGGCGTCAGCCGCCCGCAGGGTTGGCGTGGGAAAATGCCGCCCATGAACGCGTTCAATGTCAGTGAACACATGCAGACCCTGGGTCTGCAGGCAAAAACGGCCGCCGCCCTCATGGCGCGTGCGGATGCAGCTACCAAAAACGTAGCGTTGAAGGCGCTGGCCCGGCGCCTGCGCGAAGCCGGCCCGGCGCTGGCCGCGGCCAACCAGAAGGACCTCGAGCGCGCCACGGCCGCGGGCCTGTCGGCCCCGATGGTCGACCGCCTGAAGCTCGGTCCCAAGGTGATCGAGACCGTCGCCCTCGGCTGCGAGCAGCTCGCGGGCATGGCCGACGTGATCGGCGAGATCATCGGCATGAAGCAGCAGCCCAGCGGCATCCGCGTCGGCCAGATGCGCGTGCCGATCGGCGTCTTCGGCATGATCTACGAGAGCCGCCCCAACGTGACCATCGAGGCCGCGAGCCTCGCGATCAAGTCGGGCAACGCCGCCATCCTGCGCGGCGGCTCGGAGGCCATCGAGTCGAACAAGGCGCTGGCACTGCTGGTGTCCGAGGCGCTGGCCGAGGCCGGCCTGCCGGTGGAGGCGGTGCAGCTGGTGCAGACCACCGACCGCGAGGCCGTGGGCCAGCTGATCGCGATGCCGCAGTTCGTCGACGTGATCATCCCGCGCGGCGGCAAGGGCCTGATCGAGCGCATCAGCCGCGATGCCAAGGTGCCGGTCATCAAGCACCTGGACGGCAACTGCCACGTCTACGTCGACGACACGGCCGAGTTCGGCATGGCGCTGCGCATCGTCGACAACGCCAAGACCCAGAAGTACAGCCCCTGCAATGCCGCCGAAGGCCTGCTGGTGGCGGCCTCGGTGGCCGAGGACTTCCTGCCGAAGATCGGCGCCATCTTCGCCGCCAAGGGCGTCGAGATGCGCTGCGATCCGGCTGCGGCCCAGATCCTGCGAGCCGATGGTGCTATCGATCCGGGAGCAAAGGTGGTCGATGCGGTGGAATCCGACTGGTCCGAGGAATACCTGGCCGCGGTGATCAGCATCAAGGTGGTGGCGGGCCTCGAGGAGGCCATCGCGCACATCAACCACTACTCGAGCCACCACACCGACGCGATCGTCACGCGCGACCACGTGAATGCCCAGCGTTTCCTGCGCGAGGTCGATTCGGCCAGCGTCATGGTCAATGCGAGCACACGCTTCGCCGACGGTTTCGAGTTCGGCCTCGGGGCCGAAATCGGCATCAGCACCGACAAGTTCCACGCCCGCGGACCGGTGGGCATCGAGGGGCTGACCTCGCTCAAGTACGTGGTGCTGGGGCAGGGCGAAGTCCGGACCTGAGGGGGCGCGACGGGCGCCTTGCGGTGCCCTTCGCACCGGCGGCGCGTGTGGATTCCACGTAGGCCATGGTGCTTGTCATCGGGGTTCGTGTCCCCAAATCCTAGAATCCCGCATACCGTTAAGTAGAAAACAAAGAAGGCCGCCGCATGGTTCCGCATCTCGTCACAGCCTTGACCGGCCCGATCAACGAACTGGAGCAGCGGGTGCTCGACTCGATGCCCGCCATCGAGCGCTGGTTCCGGCTCGAGTGGATGGAGCACACGCCGCCTTTCTACAGCGCGGTCGACATCCGCAACGCGGGCTTCAAGCTGGCGCCGGTCGACACCAACCTCTTTCCCGGCGGCTGGAACAACCTCACCAAGGAAATGCTGCCGCTGGCGGTGCAGGCCGCGCAGGCCGCGATCGAGAAGATCTGTCCCGAGGCGCGCAACCTGCTGGTGATCCCCGAGAACAACGCCAAGAACAGCAGCTTCTACCTAGCCAACGTGGCGCAGATGGTGCGGATCTTCCACATGGCCGGGCTCAACGTGCGCGTGGGCTCGATCGATCCGGCGATCAAGTCGCCCAAGAAGATCGAGCTGCCGCACGGCGACGTCGTCACGCTCGAGCCGGTGGTGCGCACCAAGCGCCGCCTGGGCCTGAAGAACTTCGACCCCTGCACCATCCTGCTGAACAACGCGCTCTCGGCGGGCACGCCCGGCATCCTCGAGGACCTGCACGAGCAGTACCTGCTGCCGCCGCTGCACGCGGGCTGGTCGGTGCGCCGCAAGAGCAACCACCTGCACAGCTACGAGGAGCTGTCCAAGCGCTTCGGCAAGCTTCTGGGCATCGATCCCTGGCTCATCAACCCGATCTATGCGCGCGCCGACGGCGTCGACCTCGCCGAGGGCCGCGGCCTCGACGTGCTGACCAGCCACGTCGATGCGGTGCTGACCAAGGTGCGCCGCAAGTACAAGGAATACGGCATCAACGAGAAGCCCTTCGTGGTGGTCAAGGGCCAGAGCGGCGCCGAGGGCCCGCGCGTGCTGACGGTGCGCGACGCCAAGGAGGTCGAGGGCCTCGTGGGCAAGGCGCGCGGCGCGGCCGCCCGGCCGGCCGGTGCCCGCGAACCGGGCGAGATCATCGTGCAGGAGGGCGTGCTGACCAACGAGCGCGTGCACAACGGCGTGGCCGAGCCCGTGGTCTACATGATGGATCGCTACGTGGTCGGCGGCTTCTACCGCGTGCATGCCGACAGCGCGCCCGACGAGAACCTCAAGCTGCCGGGCGCGAGCTTCGTGCCGCTGGCCTTCTCCGAGAGCGCGCACCTGCCGCAGCCCGGCGCCAAGCCCGGCGCCAGCGCGCCCAACCGCTTCTACATGTACGGCGTGGTCGGACGTCTCGCGATGGTTGCCGCCAGCTACGAGATGGAAGCCACCGACCCGGATGCCGAAGTCTACGAATGACCCCCACCGCCCGCCGTGTTTGCGGCCCGCGCGGGTGACGGCAGAATAGCGGCCCCACAGCAACGGAAATCGAAGGGCGGCGAGGGCGAGGATCGAGGCGCGGCGGAAGCACCGTCCGCCCGGGCACGCCCCCTGGCATACCTGATGCGTCGTCATCGCGAGCCGCCGGCCCTTTTCCCATCGACCTCGTGTCAGCCCCCAAATCCCTCTCCGCCGGCCTGATCGTCGGCGCCATCGGCGTCGTCTATGGCGACATCGGCACCAGCGTGCTGTACGCCGTCAAGGAAGTCTTCGGCCACGGCCACGTGCCTTTCACCGTCGAGAACGTCTACGGCATCCTTTCGATGTTCGTCTGGACGCTCACCACCATCGTCTCGCTCAAGTACGTGGTGCTCGTGCTGCGCGCCGACAACGAGGGCGAGGGCGGCCTGGTCGCGATGCTGGCGCTGGCCTCGCGCGCCGTGGCCGACAAGCCGCGGCTGCGCCACCTGCTGCTGGTGATCGGCATCTTCGGCACCTCGCTGTTCTACGGCGACGGGGTGATCACGCCGGCGATCTCGGTGCTCTCGGCGGTCGAGGGCCTGGAGGTGGTGTCGCCGCACTTCAAGCACTACGTGATCCCGATCACGCTGGTGGTGCTGTTCTGCCTGTTCGCGGTGCAGAAGCACGGCACCGCGGGCATCGGCCGCTTCTTCGGGCCGATCACGCTGGTGTGGTTCCTCTCGCTGGCGGTGCTCGGCGTGTGGCACATCGTCGACCATCCCGAGATCCTCAAGGCCCTGAGCCCGTTCTACGCGCTCAAGTTCATCTGGGACAACCCCGGCACCAGCTTCATCCTGCTGGGCGCCATCGTGCTGTGCGTGACCGGCGCCGAGGCGCTGTACGCCGACCTCGGCCACTTCGGCAAGGCACCGATCCGCATTGCCTGGTTCACCGTGGTGATGCCGGCGCTGATCCTCAACTACTTCGGCCAGGGCGCGCTGCTGCTGGCCAATCCCGAGGCCGTGAAGAACCCGTTCTTCATGATGGCGCCCGAGTGGGCGCTGATCCCGCTGGTGCTGCTGGCCACCGCCTCCACGGTGATCGCCTCGCAGGCCCTCATCACGGGCGCCTTCAGCGTCACGCGCCAGGTGATCCAGCTCGGCTACCTGCCGCGCCTGAACATCGAGCACACCAGCGTGCGCACGGCCGGCCAGATCTACATCCCGCTGGTCAACTGGGGCCTGTTCGTGGCGATCGTGCTGGCGGTGGTCATGTTCCGCTCCTCGAGCAGCCTGGCCGCGGCCTACGGCATCGCCGTGACCACCGACATGCTGATCACCACGGTGCTGACCTTCTTCGTGATCCGCTACGCCTGGAAGCTGCCGCTGGCGCTGTGCATCGCCTCGACCGCGGCCTTCTTCTTCATCGACTTCATGTTCTTCGCGTCGAACCTGCTCAAGCTGCCCGAGGGCGGCTGGTTCCCGCTGGTGATCGGCGGCGCGGTGTTCATGCTCATGATCACCTGGAAGGAAGGGCGCCGCCTCATGGGCGAGGTGCAGCGCTCCGATGCCATCGAGCTGAAGGCCTTTCTCGACTCGGTGTTCGAGAATCCGCCGGTGCGCGTGGACGGCACCGCCGTGTTCCTCACGGCCGAGCCCGGCGTGGTGCCCAATGCGCTGCTGCACAACCTCAAGCACAACAAGGTGCTGCACGAGCAGAACCTGTTCGTCACCGTGCGCAACCACGAGGTGCCGTGGATCCCGATGGACAAGCGCATCGAGATCGAGCCGCTGGGCCGCCATTGCTGGCAGGTGATCGTGCACTACGGCTTCAAGAACGACATCGACCTGCCGCGCGCGCTCGACAACGCGCGCCTGCGCGGCTGCCAGCTCGAGCCGATGCTGACCAGCTACTTCCTTTCGCGCGACGTCGTGATCCCCACGCTGGGCAGCGGCATGGCGCCCTGGCGCGAGAAGCTGTTCGCGCAGATGCACCACAACGCGAGCGGCGCGGCGGCCTTCCTGGGGCTGCCGAACAACGCGGTGGTGGAGTTGGGGTCGAAGATAGAGATCTGAATTCGGACAGCCGAACGCAGAAGTCGCGACCTCTGCGCGCTTTGGGCGTTCTTCTGCGTTCGGCTGTCCGCTTTCAGTCGAAGTCCGCTGGCCGTTCCAGCGCGAGCTGTCCCATGTGCGCCGCGATCGCGCCGGGCGTGGTGAACCAGATCTCGCCGCGGTCGCGCGCGAGCGCCAGCTGCGTCAGCACGCCGCGCAGGTGGCGCAGCCGGTAGGGCTGGCCCACGATGTAGGGATGCAGCGCGAGGCCCATCACCAGCGACTGGGCGCGCGACTGCAGCAACATCTCCTCGAAGTTGTCGAGCACCATCGCGCAGAAGTCCTTCGCGTCCATCAGCCGGCCCACGATCATCGGGATGTCGTTGAGCTCCTGCGGGTAGGGCACCGACCAGATCGCGCCGCCGCCGCGCGTGCGCATGCGCACCGGCTGGTCGTCGTGGCACCAGTTGAGCGTGTAGCCGTAGCCGGTCTCGGCCAGCAGGTCGGGCGTGAGCGGGCTCTCGGAGATCCATGGCGACAGCCAGCCCGCGGGCGCCTGCCCGCTCTCGCGCGCCATGCGCTCGCGGCAGCGCACCAGCAGCGCGCGCTCGTGGTCTTCGCCGAGCGCGCCCTGGCGCTCGGCGTTGCTGTGGCCATGGCCGATCAGCTCGTCGCCGCGTGCCACCAGCGCCTGCACCAGTTCCGGGCAGTGGTCGTAAAGGGCGGTGTTGACCAGCGCGCCCGTGGGCAAGGCGAGCGCATCGAACAGCTCGAGGCAGCGCCAGGCGCCCACGCGGTTGCCGTATTCGCGCCAGCCGTGGTTGAGCACGTCGGGCTGCGGCGAGGCCGGGCCGAGGCAGGCGCCCAGCCCGTCGCCGAAGGCGAAGTGCTCGATGTTGAAGCCGAGGTAGACCGCGAGCCGCGCCCCGTTGGGCCAGCGGTAGTCGGGCCGGCGCGTGATCGGCCGGTAGTCGAAGCGGTCGTGCGAGGGCAGCAGTTCGGGCCAGCGTGTCGTCATGCCCGGGTCGCCTGCAAACCTCGTGCCCGATGGTCGACATACCGATCGAAAATTGTTGACCATCTCGCCGCCGGGAAGGCCCGGCGCGACCGGCCCGGCACAATCGCGCGATGCGTTTCTTCAAGGACCTGAGCCTTTCCGCCTTCACCGCCGGCTTCGTCGCCGTGCTCGTCGGTTTCACGAGTTCGGTGGCCATCGTGTTCCAGGCCGCGCAGGCCTTCGGTGCCACGCCCGAGATGGTGGCCTCGTGGATGTGGGCGCTGGGCATCGGCATGGGGCTGGCCTCGATGCTGCCCTCGCTGTGGTGGCGCAAGCCCGTGATGATCGCCTGGAGCACGCCCGGCGCCGCGGTGCTGGCGGTGGCCGGCGCGGGCCACGGCATGGGCGAGGCGGTCGGCGCCTTCGTCGTCTGCGCGCTGCTGATCGTGCTGGCCGGCGCCACCGGCTGGTTCGAGCGCGCGATGAACCGGATCCCGATGGCCATCGCCTCGGCGCTGCTGGCCGGCGTGCTCGCGCGCTTCGGCCTCGCGGCCTTCACCGCGGCGCAGACCGCGCTGCCCCTGGTGCTGCTGATGCTGGCCACCTACCTCGTGGGCAAGCGCTGGCTGCCGCGCTATGCGGTGCCGCTCACGCTGCTGGTGGCGATCGCCTTCGCGGCCGCGCGCGGCGAGCTCGCCTGGTCGGCGGTGCATTTCTCGCTGACCTGGCCGGTGTTCGTCATGCCGGTGTTCCACTGGCAGGCGATCGTGAGTCTGGCGCTGCCGCTGTTCGTCGTCACCATGGCCTCGCAGAACCTGCCGGGCGTGGCGGCGATCCGCGCCGCCGGCTACGGCGAGCTGCCGGTCAGCAAGCTCATCACGATCAGCGGCCTGACCACGCTGGTGCTCGCGCCCTTCGGCGCCTTCGCGCTGAACCTCAGCGCCATCACCGCCGCGATCTGCATGGGCCGCGAAGCCCACGAGGACCCGGCGCGGCGCTACACCGCGGCCGTGAGCTGCGGCGCGATCTACGTCGTGATCGGCCTGTTCGGCGCGGCCGTGACCGGGCTGCTCACGGCCTTCCCGAAGGAGCTGGTGGCGGCCATCGCGGGGCTCGCGCTGCTCGGCACCATCGGCGGCGGACTGGCGGCCGCGGTGCGCGACGAGCCGCACCGCGAGGCCGCGCTGATCACCTTCCTGGTCACGCTCTCGGGCGTGACCCTCGCCGGCATCGGCTCGGCCTTCTGGGGCGTGGTGGCGGGCGCGTTCGCGCTCGCGGTGCAGCGGCTGGGCAACCGGCCTGGCCCGCCAAAAGCCCCGGCCGGCCAGGGCCTCGCCGCTTCCGGCAACATCGCGACCGACAGCAGCAACATGGCGGCCCCGCCGGGCGCCGGAAAGACCTCCTGATGAAAAACATCCTCTTCGTGGCCGACCCGCTCGATCACTTCAAGATCTACAAGGACACCACCTTCTCGATGATGCGCGAGGCCCAGCGCCGCGGCCACCGCATCGCGGCCTGCCTGCCGCAGGACCTGCAGTGGGTGTCGGGCGGCAAGGTCACGGCCACGGTGCGCCAGGTCACGCTGACCGGCGACCCGAAGGACTGGTACGCCGTCGACATCGTCGAAACCAAGGCGCTGGCCGATTTCGATGCCGTGCTGATGCGCAAGGACCCGCCCTTCGACGCCGAGTACATCTACGCCACCCACCTGCTCGAGCAGGCCGAGCGCGAGGGCGCGCGCGTGGTGAACAAGCCGCGCGCCCTGCGCGACCATCCCGAGAAGCTCGCGATCATGGAGTTTCCGCAGTTCACCGCGCCCACGCTGGTCACGCGCAGCGCGCAGGCGGTGCGCGACTTCCATGCGCAGCACGGCGACATCATTCTGAAGCCGCTCGACGGCATGGGCGGCATGGGCATCTTCCGCGTGAAGCAGGACGCGCTGAACCTCGGCTCGATCGTCGAGACGCTCAACAAGGACGGCGCCGAGACCATCATGGTGCAGCGCTTCGTGCCCGACGTGGTCGAGGGCGACAAGCGCATCCTGATCATCGCGGGCGAGCCCGCGCCCTTCGTGCTGGCGCGCATCCCGCAGGGCACCGAGGTGCGCGGCAACCTCGCGGCCGGCGGCAAGGGCGTGGCCCAGCCGCTCACGCCGCGCAACCGCGAGATCGCCGAGATCGTGGGCCGCGCGCTCGCGCCGCGCGGGCTGCTGCTGATCGGCCTCGACGTGATCGGCGACTCGGTGACCGAGATCAACGTGACCAGCCCGACCTGCTTCCAGGAGATCACGGAGCAGACCGGCTTCGACGTGCCGGCGATGTTCGTCGATGCGCTGGAGGCGCATCTGGCGCAGGCGGCCTGAGGGCCATGAAAAAGGCGTCCGGGGCGGTCTTCGCCCCGGGCGCCTTTTTTTGATCCCGAGGAAGCCGGGATCGCCGATCAGAAGTCGACCGTGGCCGACAGGCTGAAGGTGCGCGGGTTGCTCAGCACCAGGTAGCCCGAGCCCGGGTAGCCGCCCACCGAGGCCCAGTAGCTGCGGTCGGCCACGTTCTCGATGCGCGCGCGCAGGGTCAGCAGCTTGCCGTTGCCGACCTCGGTGACGTAGCGCGCACCCACGTCCAGGCGCGTCCAGCCGGGCACGCGCAGCGTGTTGATCGCATCCGCGTAGCTCGAGCCGCTGGTCACGACGCGGCCGTTGAGCGACAGGCCCTGCACGCCCGGCACGTCCCATTCGACGCCGATGCTGCCCTGCGCCTTCGGCACGCCGATCACGCGCTTGCCGTCGGTGGTGAGGCTGCCCGTTTCCTTCTGCTTGGCGTCGAGCCAGGTCACGCCGCCGAGCACGCGCAGGCCCTTGGTCGCCTCGCCGAAGACGTTGAGCTCGACCCCGCGGTGGCGGTCCTCGCCGCCGGCCTGGAACGAGCCGTTGGCCACGAAGGCGCGCGGCTTGGCGGTGCTGAACAGCGCCAGGCTGCCGCCGATGCGGCCGGCGTCGTACTTGACGCCGATTTCCTTCTGCTTCGACACGTAGGGACGCAGCGACTGGCCGGCGTTGAGCACCGGCTGGCCGTTCGACTGCGCGGGAGCGCTCTCGCCGGGCGACAGGCCCTCGATGTAGTTCGCGTAGACCGACAGGTCCTCGCGCGCCTTGAACACGATGCCGGCCACCGGGCTGGTGCGGCTCTGGTCGTACGAGGTGACGGCGCCGCCGGCCGAGGTCAGCCGGCCGCCGCTCACGATCTGGTAGCTGATGTCGCTGGTCTCGATCGACTGGCGGCGCACGCCGAGCGTGACGAGCAGGCGGTCGTCCAGGAAGGACATCGTGTCGCCGATCGCCACGCTCTTGAGCGTGATGGTGCCGTTCAGGCGCGGGCTCGCGAGGTTGTTGCCCAGGTAGGTGAGCTGCGTGGGCAGGTAGCCGCGCGGGTAGTAGATGTTGCTGGCGAGCGTGCCGCCGGTGCCCAGGCCCAGGCCGTAGGCGTTCTTCTTGTCGAGGTCGAAGTAGGAGTAGCCCAGCACCCACTCGTGGCCCACGCTGCCGGTGCGCACCTTGCCGCGGATGCCGAGCTCGGCGGTCTTGACCTTGTCCTCGCGCGTGTTGTCGAAGCGGCTGGTGGTGAAGGCGCCGGTCAGGCCGTTGGACACCGTCGGGCCCGCGAGCGAGTTGTTCTCGTAGCTGCTGCGCGCGCCGGCCGCGGCCCAGGCCGTGATGTTCGACGTGATGTCGTATTCGCCGCGCACCGAGCCGAAGGTGTCGCGCTCGTAGGAATAGGTCCAGGGCTGGGCGAAGTTGGTGTCGTTGTCGGGCGCCTTGGGCACCACGGTGACGGCGCTGCCGAGCGTGACGTTGGGGCGCGTGTTGCGCAGGCGGTGCTCCTGGTGGCCGATGTCGGCCGAAATGCGCGCGTCGCGGCTGCGCCAGTCGAGGCCGACCGCCAGCGCGTCGAGCTTGACGCTTTCGCCGTTCACCGCCGTGCCGCCGTCGCGGTGGACGGCATTCAGGCGCACGCCCACGCTGTCGTCGGGCCCGAAGCGGCGCGCGATGTCGGTCGCGGCATAGGACTGCGAGCCGCTCGCGGTGCCGAGCGTGAACTGCGTGAGCGGCTCGTTCGGCGCGCGCTTGGGCAGCAGGTTGATGGTGCCGCCGATGCCGCCGCCCGTGGGCGCCGCGCCGTTGAGGAAGGCGCTCGCGCCGCGGAACACTTCCACGCGCTCGAACAGCTCGGAGGCGATGTACTGGCGCGGCAGCAGGCCGTACAGGCCGTTGTAGGCGATGTCGTCGGAATTGACGATGAAGCCGCGGATGAAATAGGACTCCTGGAAGTTGCCGAAGCCGCGTGCCACGCGCACCGAGGGATCGTTCTGCAGCACATCGGCCACGCTGCGGGCCTGCTGGTTCTGGATCAGCTCGTTGGTGTAGTTGTTGCTCGAGAACGGCGTTTCCATCATGTCCCGGGTGCCCAGGATGCCGGCGCGGCCGCCGCGCGCCACCTGGCCGCCGGCGTAGGGCTTGGCCAGGCCTTCGGCCGAGGCGTCGGCGCTCGCTTCGACGGTGATGGTGGCGAGCGCGGCGCCAGGAGCGCCCGGTGCGGCGGCCGGCTGGGCCGGGGCCGGCGCGGCGGTCTGCGCCGAGGCCGTCAGGGCATGGAGGACGAGCAGCGTCGCGGCGACGGTCGGGCGGAGGCTGGCGCGGAGAAGGGCGGGGGAGGCGGGCATGGACGGTTCGTATTCACGCAAATGAGAACCGTTATTGTTATCGCCCCAGGCCCTCCCACCGATACTTTCTTGCAATGTTGCGAAAATGTGTCAGAAAAAACGTTTCGTTTGCAGGGCCATCGGCCTGGCGTCAGCCAACCCGTTGCCGGCAGGCCACGGCGGCCGGTGCTTCAGTGCCCCGAGCGCTGCCCGTCCACGAACACATGCAGCTCGCCCGGCTCGAACGCCGTCCACTCCTCGTTGGTGGTCAGCGGCGCGGTCACCACCACCGCGACGCGGTCGTGGGGCGTGGTGTGCTGGGCGAAGTCGATCTCGAGGTCCTCGTCCGACAGCTGCGCGGTCACGAAGGGATGGCGCCGCTCCACGTACCAGAGGTTCGTGGAGGCATGGGCCCACAGCGCCTGGCCGTTCGAGAGCATGAAGTTGAAGGTGCCATGCCGCGCGAGCTGGGGCGCCAGTTCGCGCAGGGTGAGCGTGAGCTCCTCGACGCTGGGCACGCCCGCATGCGACTTCGCGAGCTCCTGCATCAGCCAGCAGAAGGCGTGCTCGCTGTCGGTGTTGCCCACCGGGTGGAAGTTGCCGTGCAGCCGCGGGCGGAAGTCCTTCAGGTCGCCGTTGTGCGCGAACACCCAGTAGCGGCCCCACAGCTCGCGCACGAAGGGATGGCAGTTCTGCAGGTTGACCTCGCCCTGGGTGGCCTTGCGGATGTGGGCGATGACGTTGCGGCTCTGGATCGGATAGCGCCGGATCAGCTCGGCCACCGGCGACTCGCAGGCCGGCTGGTGGTCGACGAAATGGCGCAGGCCGCGGTCCTCGAAGAAGGCGATGCCCCAGCCATCGGCGTGGTGGTCGGTGCGGCCGCCGCGCTGCGCGAACCCCGTGAAGCTGAAGGTCACGTCGGTCGGCGTGTTGCAGTTCATCCCTAGCAATTGACACATGGGGCCATTAGACACCGCCCCCGCTTACCCGAGCGCCCGGGTTTGCTTCAGCGTCAGCGCAGGAAGCGGCCTTCCTTGGTCACGCGGACCATCTCGATGAAGCGCGAGCCGGTGTTGCTGGCGCCGGTGAAGTCGAGCTCCATGCCGGCGATGCGCAGCTTCATCGCCTTGAGCGCCGCATGCAGCCGCGCGCGCGTGAGGTCGCGCCCGGTGCGGCGCAGCGACTCGATCATCACCAGCGCGTTCACGTAGCCCTCGAAGCTCAGGTAGCCGATGTCGACCTTGGCGCGCTCGGCGAGCTGGCGGTAGTCGCGCGCCACCGGCTCGACCTCGCTCCAGGGATAGGGCACCACCTGCGAGATCGCCAGCCCGCTGGTCTTGTCGCCCACCAGCCTGGCCGTGACGTCGCCCGGCACGATCGACATGCCGTAGAACATCTGGCGCCCGCCGGCGTCCCAGGCGCTCTTCATCACCTCGCCGCCGATGGCGCCGCCCAGGTACATGATCACCGCCTGCGCCTTGCTGTCGGCCAGCGCCTTGCCCATGGCGGCGTTGGTCGAGCCGTCGCCCTTGACCGCCACGGCCGCCACCGGCTTGAGCTGGTGCGCCGCGAGCGCGGCCTCGACCAGTTTCGTGACCTCGGCGCCGCCCGGGTTGTCGAGGCAGGCCGAGGCGATGCGCGTCACGCCGATGGTCGTGAGGTGCTGCACCAGCGCCTGCGCCTCGCGCGCGAAGGTGGCGCGCACGAAGTAGCCCGAGCCCATGACCTTCTCGCGCGCCGAATCCGACACCGCATAGCCCGCGACCATCGGCGCGCCGCTCTGCGACAGCACCTTGGCCGCGGCCGCGGTGGTGGCCGAGCCGACGCAGCCGAAGAAGGCGAACGCGCGGTGCTCGCCGAGCAGCTTCTCGTAGTTGGCCACCGCCTTCTCGGGCGAGAGTTCGTCGTCGAGCGACACCAGCCGGATCTTGCGGCCCGAGACGCCGCCCTGCGCGTTGACGGCGTCGAAGGCCAGTCCCGCGCCGGCCATCACCACCTTGATCGGCGCGCCCAGCGGGCCGCTGAGGATGCCGGTGTGGCCGAGCACCACCTCGGTGTCAGTGACCCCGTTCTCGGCCGCGCGGGCCACGGAAAAAAGGCCAAGGCTGGCCGCGGCCGCCGAGGCGGCCATGAAGTTCCGACGATGCATGGGAGAAAACCGTCCAATCGATACAACTGATAACAATTGAAATCGATGGGCGGCCGTTTGCCCGCAGGGGTTTACCCCGGCTTGCGGGGCGCGTCGCCGGGATTCGCGCGGATGCGCAGCTGCCAGGCCGCGCAGATCGCGAGCGCGCACAGGCCGGCCAGCATCGCGAACACCTCGTCGAAGGCCGCCAGCCGCGCCGGGCTGGTCTGCGGGTTGGCGAGCGAATCACCGTGCGCCGCCAGCCGCCACTCGAGCACGATCGCGCACAGGCTCACGCCGGCCGCGCCGCCGAGCATGCGCACGAAGTTGATCGCGCTCGCGCCCTGCGGGATCAGCGGCTTGGCCAGCGGCCGCATCGAGCCCAGGTTCAGCGAGGGCAGGATGAAGCCCAGCCCGATGCGCCCGACGATCGCGAACGCCACCAGCAGCCACAGCGCGCTGTCGGCGCGCAGCAGCATCATCAGCGCGAACGAGGCCGCCAGCAGCGCCAGCCCGATGCTCACCAGCGCCCAGGTCGGCTGCCGGTCGGCCAGCCGGCCCACGCCCGCGATGGTGGCCGCCAGCACGAAGCCCGCCGGCAGCAGGATCGTGCCCACGTGCGAGGCCGACAGGTGCAGCCCGACCTGCATGTAGACCGGCAGCAGGTAGGTGGAGCCGAACAGCGCGGTGCCGTAGATGAAGGCGACCACGCTGCCCATCGCGAACTGGCGGTAGCCGAACAGCGCGAGGTTCATCAGCGGCGTGCCGCCCGCGGCCGCCAGCCGCCGCTGCCACCAGATGAAGAGCCCGAACGAGAGCAGCGCGGCGCCCAGCAGCGCGGCCGCCTCGAGCGGCGAATCGCCGCGCAGCGCCACCAGGCCGTTGAGCAGGCACAGCGTGCCCACGGTGCCGAGCGCGAGGCCGCGCACGTCGAGCCCGCCGCTGCGTGCCGCGACCGCGCCGCCGGGCGCGGTGGTCGGCACGAACTTGTAGGCCAGCCACAGCGAAGCGAGGCAGAACGGCACCACCATGTAGAAGATCGAGCGCCAGCCGAACAGGTCGACCAGCACGCCGCCGATGCTCGGGCCGATGGCCGGCGCCAGCACCACGCCCATGCCGAAGATGCCGCTCGCGCGGCCCTGCTCGTGGGGCTCGAAGGCGCGCAGGATGATGATCGCGGGGATCGGCTGCACCACGCCCGCGGCCAAGCCCTCGGCCACGCGCGCCAGCAGCACCAGCGAAAAATCGTTGGCCATGCCGCCCGCGATGCCGCCGGCCAGCAGCAGCAGCATCGTGCCGACGTAGGTGCGCCGATAGCCGTAGCGCGCCAGCAGCCAGGGCGTGGTGAGCATCGAGACCGTCATCGCCACCATGAAGCCCGAGCTCACCCACTGGGCGCGCTCCTGGCCCAGCGAGAAGTGGTGGCTCATGCCGGGGATCGCCACGTTGACGATGGTCGAGGACATGATCGAGGCCATCGTGCCCACCATCACCGACAGCAGCAGGTACCAGCGGTAGCGTTCGCCATAGCGCGCGCGCAGCGGGCCCATGGCGGGGGGCGGGGCCGGCGGGGCGGCTTCGGGCGTCTCTTGGTGGGTCATCGGCGGTGGGGGAACGTCGGGCGTGAAGGTCGGCGATGCCGGGCCCGTCGTCCTACAAGCATATCGGGCTTTGCGCGGCGGCCCGCGCAAGGGCCGGCTCCACAATGCCCGGGCTGTCCCGCATCCGACCCGCCGCCGATACAACGCAAAGACGACCATGGACCTCTCTACGCCCGCGACGAACGACGACATCCCATCCGAGCCCGCCGAGGGCGCGACCACCCTGGCCGCCGAGCTCGCCGCGCCCACCGTCACGCGCGCCTACCGCTGCCAGTGCGGGCGGCCCGTGTTCCTGCGCAACAGCGAGTGCCTGGCCTGCCACACGCCGCTGGGCTACGTGGAGGACAGCCTCGGCGTGGTGCCGCTCGCGCCCGCCGCGGCCGAGGACGCGAACGGCAACGCCGTCGCCGAGCCCGACAGCTTCACCATCTTCGGCGACCCGCAGGGCCCGACCTACCGGCGTTGCGCCAACCTGATGACGCCCGCGGCCTGCAACTGGATGGTGCCGGTGGCGCGTCCCGGCCAGACGCTCGCGCTCGACACGCACGGTCTCGCGCCCGGCTACTGCCTGGCCTGCAGCGTCACGCGCACCATTCCCGATCTCTCGGTGGCCGGCAACGACGAACTCTGGCGCAAGCTCGAGCAGGCCAAGCGACGCCTGATCTCGCAGCTGCTCGCGCTGCGGCTGCCGGTGGTGAGCCGCCATGCCGATCCGGTGCACGGCCTGGCCTTCGACTTCCTGAGCAACGTGCCGGGCGGCCCGCACGTGATGACCGGCCACGACACCGGCATCATCACCCTCAATGCCGAGGAGGCCGAGGACGCGGTGCGCGAGCGCATCCGCACCGAGATGCGCGAGCCCTATCGCACGCTGGTGGGCCACTTCCGCCACGAGATCGGCCATTACTACTGGGACCTGCTGGTGCTGCCCTCGGCCTGGCTCGAGGACTTCCGCACGCTGTTCGGCGACGAGCGCGCCGACTACGGCGCCGCGCTGCAGCGGCACTACGACCAGGGCCCGCCGCCCGACTGGGCGCAGCGCCTCGTGAGCAGCTACGCCAGCATGCATCCGTGGGAGGATTGGGCCGAGACCTGGGCCCACTACCTGCACATGGCCGACTCGGCCGACACCGCAATGAGCTTCGGCGTCGATGCCACCAACGTCGAGCTCACGAGCGACCTGTTCACGCCCGAGGACCTGTGGCGGCCCGAGCATCCCGAGGCCGCGAAATTCCTCGACTTCATCAACAGCTGGGTGCGGCTGACCAACGTGCTCAACGAGCTGTCGCGCAGCATGGGCCAGCCCGACTTCTATCCCTTCGTGCTGCCGCGCACCGCCGTCGGCAAGCTGCAGTTCATCCACTGCGTGGTGACCGAGCTGCGCGGCGATGGCGGGCCTTCGCTGGTGACGGCGCAGGACGTGGAGGCGGCGGCCGAGGCCGTGGCGCAAGCGCAGGAGCAGGGACAGGAGCAGGCGGCCGAGGTCGAGGCCCAGCCCGCGGTTCAGTCGCCCTGAGCGCCCGCCGCGCAGCGCGCGCAGAGGCAGGCCTGGCCGCGCAGCGCCTCGGGCAGGCGCTCGAGCGGTGCCCGCGAGAAATCCATCGCCATGCACCAGCACGGCGGCTGCGGCTGGCCGGTCTCGCGCTCGATCTCCATCGCGCAGCGGTTCGCCTCGCCGCACAGCGGGCAGCGCGTGGCGTCGAGCGCCTGCACCATGTTCGCCATCACGCGAGTTCGAACGGCGGCAGCTTCTTCGGCACCGCCACGTTGCCGAGCGTGGCGTAGACCGGCAGGCCGCCGCGGTAGGCCGGGTAGTCCTCGCCCTCGATCAGCGGCAGCAGGTAGCGCCTGCATTTCTCGGTGATGCCGTAGCCGTCGTCGGAGATGAAGTCGCGCGGCATCGGCTTCTCGACATTGGCCACCGAGGCCAGCGGCGCGCTGCCGATGGCGTAGGCATAGGGCACATCGCTGGTGCGCTCGATCGTCGGCATCACCGCGTTGTGGCCTTCCAGCGCGAGCTCGACCGCGCGCTGCCCGAGTTCGTAGGCCTGGCGCACGTCGGTGGCCGAGGCGATGTGGCGCGCCGCGCGCTGCAGGTAGTCGGCCACCGCCCAGTGGAACTTGTGGCCCAGCGCGTCCTTCACCATCTGCGCCACCACGGGCGCCGCGCCGCCGAGCTGCGCATGGCCGAAGGCGTCGCGCGTGCCCTGCTCGGCGAGGAAGCTGCCGTCGGGATGGTGGCAGCCCTCGGACACCACCACCGAGCAGTAGCCGTGCTGCTTCACCAGTTCGTCGACGCGCGCGAGGAAGCGCTCCTTGTCGAATTCGATCTCGGGGAACAGCACCACCACCGGAATGCCCTGGTCGGCCACGAGCCCGCCGGCCGCCGCGATCCAGCCCGCGTGCCGGCCCATGACCTCGAGCACGAACACCTTGGTCGAGGTGGCGGCCATCGAGCGCACGTCGAAGGAGGCCTCGAGCGTGGACACGGCCACGTACTTCGCGACCGAGCCGAAGCCCGGGCAGCAGTCGGTCAGCGGCAGGTCGTTGTCGATGGTCTTGGGCACGTGGATGGCCTGCAGCGCATAGCCCATCGACTGCGAGAGCTGGCTCACCTTGAAGCAGGTGTCGGCCGAATCGCCGCCGCCGTTGTAGAAGAAGTAGCCGATGCCGTGCGCCTTGAAGACCTCGATCAGCCGCTCGTACTCGCGCCGGTTCTTCTCGAGCGACTTGAGCTTGTAGCGGCAGGAGCCGAAGGCGCCCGCGGGCGTGCTGCGCAGCGCGGCGATGGCCTCGGCCGGCTCGGCGCCGGTGTCGATCAGGTCCTCGGTCAGCGCGCCGATGATGCCGTTGCGACCGGCATACACCTTGCCGATGCGCTCGGGATGCCGGCGCGCCGTCTCGATCACGCCGCAGGCCGAGGCATTGATGACCGAGGTGACGCCGCCCGACTGGGCGTAGAAGGCATTGGTGGGGTTCGTGGGCATGCGGGGCTCCTTCGCGCGGGGAAGGCCATTCTGGCCCAGTGCGCGGCCGCGCTCAAACGGGCCGGGGAGCCGTCACGCCGCGGATTCGGCCGGATGGAACCAGACCTGGTGGATGCGCCCGTCGATCACTTCGTAGACCGCCACGATCTCGACGGCGTTCGCCGCCAGGCCCGTGATGCGTTCGTGGTCGATCACCTTGTTGCCGACCACCATGCGCTGCACCACCTCGGCGTGCAGCTCGGGCAGCACGAAGCGGTGGTCGCGGTAGTAGGTCCGCAGCGCCTCGCGGCCGACCAGCACGGGCTCGGGCGCGGGCGGGCGGAAGGTGCGCACGTCCTCGGCGTATTCGGCGACGAAGGCGTCGAGGTCCCTGGCGTTGTAGGCGAGCAGTTGCCGTTGCACGGCGTCTTCGGGTTTCATCGGCGTGTTCCTCCCTCGAGTCGCGCTCGGACGCGAGCGCCCGCGCAGTCTAGCGGCCGGGAAACTCCGGCGCGCGCTTCTGCAGGAACGCGCTCACGCCTTCGCGGAAAGTCGGCCGCTCGATCAGCTCGCGCTGCCGCTCGCTCTCGTAGTGCAACTGCTCGGGCAGCGTGTGGCGCTCGGCCGCCGCGAAGGCCGCGCGCGCCTCGGTCACCGCGTGCGCGGGCAGGCGCGCGAGGCGCTGCGCGGTCTCGCGCGCCTCGGCCATCAGGTTCTCGTCGTCCACGCAGCCCCAGATCAGGCCCCACTGCACCGCGCGCCCGGCGCCGAGCCGCTCGTCGAGCAGCGCCATGCCCATCGCGCGCGCCCGGCCCGCGCGGTGCGGAATGGCCCAGGTGCAGCCCAGGTCGGGCACGATGCCGAGCTTGGGCAGGAAAGGCAGGTAGAAGTAGGCGCTGCGCGCGGCGAGCGTGATGTCGGCCGCGAGCGCGAGGCCCACGCCGGCACCGGCGGCCGCGCCGTTGACGGCGGCCACGACCGGAATCGGCATCGACTGCAGCGTCTCGATCAGCGGATTGCTCAGCGACTGCATCCACTCGGCGGTCTGGTCGCCGAGCGTCTTGCCGTCCTGCGGCGGCCGCATCGCGCTGAGGTCGGCGCCCACGCAGAAGGCCTTGCCCGCGCCCGTGAGGATCAGGGCGCGCACGGCGCGGTCGTCGCGGATGCGCTCGAGGTGGGCGCGCAGTTCCTGCTGCAGCTCGAGCGCCAGCGGGTTGAGCTTGGCCGGCAGGTTGAGCGTGAGCGTGGCGATGCCCTCGTCGAGCGCGTAGAGCACGAAGGGTTGCGCGCCCGGGTCCTGTGATGGTTGCGTCATCGGAATCTCTCCACGTGTTCGTCGGCTCGGATGTTCGGGGGAATGGATGACCGTGCACGGCCCCCAAAGAAAAAGCCGCCCGTCGACGGGGCGGCTCTGGATGGCGTGCTCCGGTTCCCTGGCATCGATGGTTCGATGCCGGGGAGCCAGGGTCAAGCCGGGGACAACCCGTGGGGCAGCAGTCGCCAAGGCGACCGCCGGCGCGCGGGCACCGGCAGCGGGATCGCTGCAGGCTGCGCATCCGACACCGTGATGCGCGCGGGCTCGAGCGCCGACACCAGCATGCGGCGGTGCTCGGTGCCCTCGAAGCGCTCGCCGGACTCGAGCACGATGTCGCGCGGATCGCGGTCCAGGGTGACCCAGACCGAGCCGCTGCGGCACTCGATGCCCACGCCGGCGCCATCGGCCACGGCGAAGACCGCGCGCGCCGGCAGGCTGAGCTGGAAGCAGGAAGGGAAGGGGGTGCTCATGGCAAGCTCCATTGCATTCGTCATGCGAATGAATATATTGAGCGCCCGGTCCTTTACAAACGGTCTTTTGGAACTCATTGCATGCGTATCGAGAATGCAAAGCCGGCCTCGGCGGCCCTGCCCCAGAGCGCGGTCGATCTGCCGCCGCTGGAACTCCTGCGCAGCTTCGAGGCCGCCGCGCGCCGGCTGAGCTTCACGCTGGCCGCGACCGAGCTGCATCTCACGCAGTCGGCCGTGAGCCGGCAGATCCAGCAGCTCGAGGCCAGCCTGGGCGTGCTGCTGTTCGAGCGCCGCCACCGCGCGCTGGTGCTCACCGAGGCCGGCGGCGTGATGCAGCGCGCGGTCACCGACAGCATGGAGCGGCTGCGCGACGCCACAGCGCGCGTGCGCGCCGGCTCGGCGCCGCGCCAGGTCGCGATCACCACCACGCCGGGCTTCGCCTCGCTGTGGCTGATCCCGCGCCTCGCGCGCTTCACCGGCAGCCATCCGCAGGTCGACGTGCGCGTGTCGGCCACGCTCGAGGTGCTCGACCTCGAGCGCAGCCGCGTCGACGTGGCGGTGCGGCTGATGCCGGTCTCGCGCGGCAAGGGGCCGGCGCTGTTCGAGGAGAGCGTGGTGCCGCTGTGCTCGCCCGCGCTCGCCAAGTCGCTGCGCAAGCCGGCCGATCTCGCGAACCTGACCCTGCTCACGGTCGAGTACCCCGACCACAGCGAGGCGCCCACCATCGACTGGGAGCCCTGGCTCAAGGTGATGGGGCTGCACGACCTGCGCATGAAGAGCACGCTGCGCTTCACGCAGTACGCCGACGCGGTGGGCGCGGCGGTGGCGGGGCAGGGCGTGGTGATCGGGCGCCTGCCGCTGCTGCGCGAGCTGATGCGCGAGGGCCGGCTGGTGGCGCCGCTGGGCGAGGGCGCGGCCTCGCAGCGCGGCTACTTCGTCGAGACCTCGCGGCGCGCCGCGGGCAACCGCGATGCGCTGGAGTTCGCGCAGTGGCTGCGCGAGGAAGCCGAAGAGGCCGAAGCAGCGCAGCGCGCCTGAGCACGCCGCGCCGGCGGGCGATCAGCCCGGCAGCAGCACCTTGTTCACGACGTGGATCACGCCGTTCGACTGGTAGACGTCGGCGATCGTCACCATCGCGGTGCCGCCCTTCGCATCGGTCACGAGCACGTTGCTGCCGCTCATCATCGCGGTCAGCGTGCCGCCGCTCGCGGTCTTCAGCACGGCCTTGCCGCCGCCGGCCTTGATCGCGTTCATCAGCGCGGCGCTGTCCATGCGGCCGGGCACCACGTGGTAGGTCAGCACCGTCGTCAGCGTGCCCTTGTTCTCGGGCTTGAGCAGCGTGTCGACCGTGCCGGGCGGCAGCGCGGCGAAGGCCGCGTTGGTGGGCGCGAACACGGTGAACGGGCCGGGGCTCTTGAGCGTGTCGACCAGGCCCGCGGCCTTCACCGCGGCGACCAGCGTCGTGTGGTCCTTCGAATTCACGGCGTTGTCGACGATGTCCTTCGTCGGATACATCGGCGCGCCGCCGACCATGGGCGTGTTCATGTTGCTGCTGCCACCCATGCCCATGCCGCCGCCCGCGCAAGCGCCGAGCAGGACCGAGACGCCGAGTGCGATGACGAGTTTCTTCATGAAGGTCTCCTTGAGGGATGCGCCATGCGCGCACCGCCGTGTGTCTGTGGAACCGCCAACAGCGCGGAGGCGCGATGCGCTTGAGACCAATACGGGGCGCATGCGCGGCTGGATTCGCGCGGCGGTTTTTTTCTTCGATGACGGTGAATCGGACACGTCGCCTTCACGCCACAGCGTTGCACAACGGTCTTGCGCGTCGTGCGCGGCCTCGCCAGAATCCGGCCTTCATTTTTCAGCGACAGTTTTTCCTTCACGCGCGCACGGCGACGATCGACCTCCCGGGCGCTCCACCACTTCAATGAACCGTCCTCTGAACTCCTGACCGCACACCGACCGCCCCGGCCGGATGTGCATCCACGCATCCCGCCGCGGCCGTATCGACAAGGGCCCCGCGCGCAAACATTCGCCGGGGCCTTTTTGTTTTTTGATCCGGAGTGTGTGCACATGAGTGCTCAACGAAAGGCCCGCGACGACGAGAAGCGTCTGGGCCGGTTCTATTTCTCGGTGCCGGGCGAAGCCCCGCGCAATCCCGTCGTGGCCGCGATGGCACGCCGCGCATCCAGCCAGGGCGCGGGCCGCCACCTGCGCACGCATCGCGCCGAGCGGCGCGCGCAGAAGGTCGCGCTGCAGAAGGCGGCGCGCGGACTGAAGGAGGACTGACCATGCGCGAAGACATGGACAAGGTGATCGTCGAACGCCCGCGCGGCGGCTGGCGCGTGCAGGGCGACGGCCGCCCGTGGCGCAACAGCCGCGAGCGCGGCTCGCACCTGGGCATGCGGCGCGGCTACCAGCACCCCAAGTGGCTCAGCGAGAACCTGCAGCCGCTCAAGCGCTGGCTGCACAAGCAGGTGCATCGGCCCTGGGACAAGGTGTGGAGCGAGCTCTGCGAAGGCATCGACCGGCGCAACACGGTGCAGGCGCACATCTTCGTGCACATCGACCAGTTCGTCGAACGCCAGGCCGAGCTGCGCGCGGGCGAGGTGTGGGTGCCGGGCCGCGTGTGGCAACGGTCGCTGGTGCCGCTGCGCGAGTCGGCGTCGGTGGAACTGTTCGTGCATCCCGCCACGGGCATCCTGCTGCCCAACCGCCACCTGCAGCGCGCGAAGCGGCAGCGCAAGGCCGAGTGGGCCGAGCGCTACGGCAGCAGCGACACGGTGCGGCCCTATGCGCCCTATCACGTCATCGATGCCGTCACGCAGTGGCATCGCGTCGATGGCGCCTGGTGGGAGGTGCGGCTCGCGCGCGTGCCCGAGGCGCGCGGCGGCGAGGCCGAGCCGCGGCACTACGACGTGCTGCGCCGCTGCTTCGTCACGCGCAAGGGCTGCGAGGCGCCGGCCTTCGGCAGCGCCGATGCGCGGGCGATGTACGGTCGGCCGCACGTGTACGCGCAAGACATGCGCCGGCTGGGCCGCGTGGAGGTGCGCTCGCGGCTCGGCTGAGTCTCAGCCTCAACCTCAACGTTGAGCCGCGACCGCGCGCGGCAGCAGCAGGAAGGCCGTGGTACCCGCGGCCAGCATCAGCGCGATGGTGAGGAACACCGCGCGGAACGGCTCGACGCCGTTCGTGGCCGCCCACGAGGCGGCCACGCCGGTGGTCCACTGCATCAGCGAGACGCCGAGGAACATTGCCATGTTGAGCAGCGACAGCGCGCGCCCGGTCATCGCGGCCGGATAGGCGGCGCGCGTGTACGAGTACTGCAGCACCGAGTAGCCCGAGAGCAGGCCATAGAGGATCGGCAGGCCGATGTCGACCACGAGCGACTGCGTGAACGCCATCACGCCGAACATGATCGCGGCCGCCGAGGCGCAGCCCATGAGCCAGCGCCCGCGCCGCGCGCCGCCGGGATCGAGGCGGCCGAACAGGGCCGGGCTGATCATCCCCGCGACGGTCATCACCAGCGCGACGTTGCCGCTGCTCACGAGCGAGAGCCCGTGGCGGTCGTGCAGCACCGGGCCGAGCCACAGGCCGCGCAGGGTGATGAAGGCCGCGTACGAAACGCAGGCGAAGCACAGCAGGCCCAGCGTGTGCGGCATCGCGAACAGCGGCAGCAGTTCGCGCACCGCCTGGCCCAGCGTCTGGCGCTGCGTGGCCTGCGCATGCGGCGGCTCGTGCACGCGCCAGAACACGAAGCCCCACGACAGCACCGCGAAGCCCGCGAGGCAGGCATAGCCCGCGCGCCAGCTCGCGGCCTCGATCAAGAGCGCCAGCGGCGTGCCGGTGAACAGGATGCCCAGGCCCGCGAGGCTCATGACCAGGCCCGACATGGCGGTGAAGCGCGCGGCCTCGAAGTGGCGCGCGATGAACACGGTGCAGGCCAGGAAGGCCGGCGCGCAGCCGACGCCGATCATCGCCTGGCCGAGCAGCAGCCCGTGGAAGCTCGGCGCCAGCGCGCACAGCACCGCGCCCGCGATCGCGAGCGGAAAGGCCGTGAGCACCGTGCGGCGCACGCCGTACATGTCGATCGCCACGCCCATCGCGAGCTGCGTGGCGCCGAACATGAAGTGGAAGGTGCCGGCCCACAGGCCGAGCGCCTGCGCCGTGAGGCCGAAGTGCTGCGAGAGCGGCGTGGCCATCATCGCGCCGACGGTGCGGAAGGCCTGGCTCAGCGCGAAGGCCGAGGCCAGCACGATCAGCATCGAGGTGGCCGAGCGTGCGCGGGCCGGGGAGAACGTCATGGGACAGCAGGAAACGGAGAGCGGCACGCATCCTAACCAGCCATGAAAAACGGCGCCCGAAGGCGCCGCGGTTCGCGAGTCGTTCGCTCGGCGATCAGGCTTCGCCCTTGACCTTCAGGCGCCAGGCGTGCAGCAGCGGCTCGGTGTAGCCGCTGGGCTGCTCGATGCCCTTGAACACCAGGTCCTGTGCGGCCTTGTAGGCGGCCGAGGTGTCGAAGTGGCCGGCCATCGGCTGGTACAGCGGATCGCCCGCGTTCTGCCCGTCGACCACCTTGGCCATGCGCTGGAAGGTCTCGTCGACCTGCGCCTTCGTGACCACGCCGTGCAGCAGCCAGTTGGCGATGTGCTGGCTCGAGATGCGCAGCGTGGCGCGGTCTTCCATCAGGCCCACGTCGTGGATGTCGGGCACCTTCGAGCAGCCCACGCCCTGGTCGATCCAGCGCACCACGTAGCCGAGGATGCCCTGCACGTTGTTGTCGATCTCCTGCTGCTTCTCGGCCTCGGTCCACTTGGCTTCGGCGGCGATCGGCACCTGCAGCAGCGCGTTCAGGATGTTGTCGCGCTCGGCATCGGCGTCGATCTTCTCGAGCTCCTGCTGCACCGCGGTCACGCTGACCTGGTGGTAGTGCAGCGCATGCAGCGTGGCGGCGGTGGGCGAGGGCACCCAGGCGGTGTTGGCGCCGGCCTTCGGATGGCCGATCTTCTGCTCGAGCATGGCGGCCATCAGGTCGGGCATGGCCCACATGCCCTTGCCGATCTGCGCCTTGCCGCGCAGGCCGCACGACAGGCCGACCAGCACGTTGTTCTTCTCGTAGGCGCCGATCCAGGCGCTGGCCTTCATGTCGCCCTTGCGGATCATCGGGCCGCCCTGCATGGCGGTGTGCATCTCGTCGCCGGTGCGGTCGAGGAAGCCGGTGTTGATGAAGGCCACGCGCGCGGCGGCCTCGGCGATGCAGGCCTTGAGGTTCACGCTGGTGCGGCGCTCCTCGTCCATGATGCCGAGCTTCACGGTGTTGGCCGGCAGGCCCAGCAGCTGCTCGACGCGGCCGAACAGCTCGCTCGCGAAGGCCACTTCGGCCGGGCCGTGCATCTTGGGCTTGACGATGTAGATGCTGCCGGTGCGCGAGTTGCCCTTGCGCTTCAGGTCGATCATCGCGATGGTGGTGGTCACCACGGCATCGAGGATGCCTTCGGGGATTTCCTTGCCGCCGTCGTACAGCACGGCCGGGTTGGTCATCAGGTGGCCCACGTTGCGCAGGAACATCAGCGAGCGGCCATGCAGCTTGATCGGCTGGCCGTTGGCACCGGTGTATTCGCGGTCGGGGTTGAGGCCGCGCGTGAAGGTCTTGCCGCCCTTGGCGACTTCTTCCGTCAGCGTGCCCTGCACGATGCCGAGCCAGTTCGAGTAGGCGACCACCTTGTCGGCGGCATCGACCACGGCCACCGAGTCCTCGAGGTCGAGGATGGTCGACAGCGCGGCCTCGAGCACCAGGTCGCTGACGCCGGCGGCGTCGCTCTTGCCGATCGGCGTGGAGCGGTCGATGCGGATGTCGAGGTGGATGCCGTTGTGCTTGAGCAGCACCGACGACGGGGCCGAGGCATCGCCCTGGTAGCCGATGAACTGCGCGGGATCGGCCAGCGCGGTGCTGCTGCTCTGCAGCGCGACGACCAGCTGGCCGTCCTTCACGCTGTAGCCGGTGGCGTTCTTGTGCGAGCCGTTGACCAGCGGCGCGGCCTGGTCGAGCACGTTGCGCGCGAACTCGATGACCTTGGCGCCGCGCACGGGGTTGTAGCCCTTGCCCTTTTCCGCGCCGCCGGTTTCGGGAATCGCATCGGTGCCGTACAGCGCGTCGTACAGCGAGCCCCAGCGCGCGTTGGCGGCGTTGAGCGCGTAGCGTGCGTTGAGGATCGGCACCACCAGCTGCGGGCCGGCCTGCTGCGCCAGTTCGGCGTCGACGTTGGCGGTGGTCGCCTTCGTGCCCTTGGGCTGCGGCAGCAGGTAGCCGATCTTCTCGAGGAAGGCGCGGTAGGCCGGCATGTCGGCGATCGGGCCGGGGTTCTTCTTGTGCCAGGCGTCGAGTTCGCTCTGCAGGCGGTCGCGTTCGGCAAGCAGCGCCACGTTCCTGGGCGCGAGGTCGGTGACGATGGCGTCGAAACCCTTCCAGAAGGTCTCGCTGGCCACGCCGCTGGCGGGCAGCACCTTCTCCTCGACGAAGCGGTGGAGTTCGGTCGCGACCTGGAGTCCGTGGGCGGTGGTGCGGGCGGTCATGTTTTCTCCTCGGGGACGAAATGCGATGCGGGGGATGTATTCGGGTTCGGGGCGCGCGCATGCGCGATCCATAAGCTCCACTTTATTGCATACCGTAGTGAAGAGTAATAGCTCAAAGCGGGATTAATCGATGACAAAAATGAATGTAATAGCAGCCGCTCACCGTCATTGCGTTCACCCGCGGCCTGCAATGCGTTCACCCGCCCGCGCCTGCGGGAAGGGTAGGCCCCGATGGCCGCGCCGGGCCGGCCGGATAAATTTAACTTCTTAAATAAATCCGCCTTTCCGCACCGACGACATGACCGCCCCGAAGATCCTCCTGGCCTCCAACGAAAACCCGCTCGGCATGCCCGAGTCGGCGCGCCGCGCGGCCGCCGACGCGCTCGCGGGCGCCGGCACCTACCCCGACAGCAACGGCAGCGCGCTCAAGCAGGCGCTGGCCGCGCGGCTGGACGTGCCGCCCGAATGGCTGGTGCTGGGCAGCGGTTCGAGCGAGATCCTCGAGCTGGCCGCGCAGGTCAGCCTGAAGCCGGGCGAGAGCGTGGTCTATTCGCAGTACGGCTTCGTGGTCTACGCCCAGGCCACGGCGCACGCCCATGCGCGCGCCACCGTGGTGCCGGCGCGCGACTTCGGCCACGACCTCGACGCGATGTGCGCGGCGATCGGCGAGGACACGCAGCTGGTCTTCGTCGCCAACCCCAACAACCCCACCGGCAGCTTCATCGAGGCCGCGCCGCTCGAGGCCTTCCTGCAATCGGTGCCGGCGCACGTGACGGTGCTGCTCGACGAGGCCTACACCGAGTACCTCGCGCCCGCGCAGCGCTACGACAGCATCGGCTGGGTGCGGCGGCTGCCGAACCTGATCGTGGCGCGCACCTTCTCCAAGGCCTTCGGCCTCGCGGGCCTGCGCATCGGCTACGGCGTGGCGCAGCCCGCGCTGGCCGCGCGCATGAACGCGCAGCGCCCGCGCTTCAACGTCACGACGCCGGCGCTGGCCGCGGCCACGGCCGCGCTGGGCGATGCGGACTTCCTCGCGCGCAGCTACGAACTCAACACCGCCGGGCGCGCGCAGCTCGCCGCGGGCTTCGACGAACTCGGCCTCGCGCACCTGCCCTCGTCGGGCAACTTCCTGATGGTGAAGGTGGGCGACAGCGCCGCGGTGCATGCGCGGCTGCTGGCCGCGGGCATCGAGGTCTCGCTGCTGGGCAACTACGGCCTGGGCGAATGGCTGCGCATCTCGGTCGGCCTGCCCGAGCAGAACCGCGCGCTGCTGGCCGCCTTGCGCTGAAGAACGAAGAGATCCAGGGACGACGACACGACAACAACGCGACAGACCATCCACCCCCGAGGAGACAGACCCCCATGAAACGCCGTCAGTTCGCAGCGCAGGCCGCTGCATTCGCCGCCGCCGCCGCCATCGCGCCGCGGTCCTTCGCGCAGGAGCGCACCCTGCGCATCCTGGTGGGCTTCCCGCCCGGCGGCTCGGCCGACGTGGTCGCGCGCCTGCTGGCCGACAAGATGCGCGTGACGCTCAACCAGAACGTCATCATCGACAACAAGCCCGGCGCGGCCGGCCGGCTCGCGCTCGCCGAGGTCAAGCGCTCGGCGCCCGACGGCAACACGCTGGTGTTCTCGCCGAGCGGCGCGCTGGTGATCCATCCGTGGCTCTACCCGAGCCTCGGCTACGACCCGGTCAAGGACTTCACGCCGGTCGCGCTCGCGGGCACCTTCGACTTCGCGGTCACGGCCGGCCCCGGCGCGCCGGCCGGCGACCTGAAGGCGGTGCTGGCCTGGATGAAGGCCAATCCCACCAAGGCCAACTACGCGACCTCGGGCGCGGGCACGGTGCCGCACTTCGCGGGCCAGCTGCTGGCGCAGGCCTCGGGCGTGCCGATGACGCACGTGGCCTACCGCGGCGGCGCGCCGGCCGCGCAGGACCTGATCGGCGGCCAGGTGCCGCTGATGGTCGACACCGCCTCGGAGACCATCGAGCACCACCGCGCGGGCAAGGTGCGCATCCTCGCGATGACCGGCGCGCAGCGCAACCGCTCGCTGCCCGAGGTGCCCACGCTCAAGGAGGCCGGCATCGACGTCACGGCCAATGCCTTCTTCGGCCTCTACGGCCCGGCCGGCCTGCCGGCCGAGACGGTGCAGCGCCTCGACCGCGCCGTGGCCGAGGCGCTGCGCGCGCCCGACGTGCAGGAGCGCATCTACGCGCTGGGCCTGGTGCCCACGCACGCCGGCCCGGCCGAACTCGCGGCCACGCAGGCGGCGCACCTGAAGATGTGGGAGCTGCCGATCAAGAACTCGGGCTTCAAGGCCGAGGGCTGAGCGAGGCGCTCAGACCAGCCCGGTCAGTTCGCGCGCCGCCGCGCGCACCGCCTCGGCGTGGCGTGCGTCGTAGCGATGCGCCGGCATGGTCAAGGTGACCGCCGCGGCCAGTCGGCCGTCGCCATGGAACACCGGCGCCGAGATGCCCGCGAGCTCGGCGCTGCGGTCGCCCACCAGCGCGCAGAAGCCCTGCGCACGGATCTCCTCGTAGCGCCGGCGCTCGGTGGCGGCGCGCGGCAGCTCGGCCTCGGGCCCCCACGCGATCAGCACGCGCGCGCCCGCGCCGCGGTCGTTGGGCAGCAGGTCGCCGGCACGCACGTGGTCGCGCACCACCTGCGGCGAATCGACGCGGAACTGGCACAGCCGCACCCAGCCCGTGCCCTGCGGCTGCCGCACGTGGTAGGCCGCGCTCTCGCCCGTGGCCGCGACCAGCGCGCGCAGCACCGGCAGCACGATGCGGTCGAGCGACTGCGCGGCCGCGTACAGCCCGTGCAGCCGCGCGATCTCCGAACCGAGCGCATAGCGGCCGTCGTCCTGGCGGCGGATCAGCCGTGCGTGCTCGAGCGAGGCCAGGAGGCGCAGCACCGTGCTCTTGTAGAGCTGCGTGCGCTCGGCGAACTGCGCGAGCGACAGCGCCTCGTCGCCGGGGCGGAAGGCACCGAGCAGGCTCAAGGCGCGGTCGACCGCGGCCGCGCCTCCGGGCGCGGCATCGCGGTCGGACATCGATTCGGTCTGGGCTTTGCGGGGCATGGGCAGGGTGCGTGGCTTGACAGCGATGCCGGGGCCGGCGTCTAATTCTGTTCTGCAAAATATAGTTCTGTCAGATAGAACTGTCAAATCTCCGATGACAACTCCCGATGTGCTCATCAGCGAGGTCGGTCCGCGCGACGGCCTGCAATCGGTCGCGGCCACCATGCCGACGGACCACAAACTGCGCTGGATCGACGCGCTGCACGCCGCCGGCGTGCGCGAGATCGAGGTCGCCTCCTTCGTGCCCGCGAAGCTGCTGCCCCAGATGGCCGACGCGGCCGAGGTGGTGCGCCATGCGATCACCTTGCCCGGCCTCACCGTGATGGCGCTGGTGCCCAACCGCAAGGGGGCGCAGGCTGCGCTCGAGGCCGGCGTGCACAAGCTCACCATGCCGGTGTCGGCCAGCGTGGCGCATTCGCTGGCCAACGTGCGCAAGACGCCCACCGAGATGGTCGAGGAGGTGCGCGCCATCGCCGAGCTGCGCCGCGCGATCGCGCCGCAGGTGAAGCTCGAGGCCGGCATCTCCACCGCCTTCGGCTGCACCCTGCAGGGCCTGGTGCCCGAGGACGACGTGATCCGCCTCGCCGCCCAGTGCATCGAGGCCGGCGCCAACGAGTCGGGCCTGTCGGACACCGTGGGCTATGCCAATCCCGCGCAGGTGCGACGCCTGTTCAAGCGCCTGCGCGCCGAACTCGGCGCCCACGCCGGCGCGGCCCACATGCACAACACGCGCGGCCTCGGCATCGCCAACTGCCTCGCGGCCTGGGACGAGGGCGTGCGCACCTTCGACGCCTCGCTCGGCGGCCTCGGCGGCTGCCCCTACGCGCCCGGCGCCTCGGGCAACGCGGTCACCGAGGACCTGGTCTTCATGTTCGAGGCCATGGGCGTGCGCACCGGCATCGACATCGAGAAGCTCATCGCGGCGCGCGCGCCGCTCATGGCCGGCCTGCCCGGCGAACCGGTCTACGGCATGACGCCCGAGGCCGGCCTGCCCAAGGGCTTCGCCCAGGAGAACACCGCCCATGGCTGATACGAATCCGCTGCCCTACGCCGGCGTGCGCGTGGTCGAGTTCACCCACATGGTGATGGGCCCGACCTGCGGCCTGATCCTGGCCGACCTCGGCGCCGAGGTCATCAAGGTCGAGCCGGTCGAGGGCGACAACACGCGCCGCCTGCTCGGCTCGGGCGCGGGCTTCTTCCCGACCTTCAACCGCAACAAGAAGAGCATCGCGCTCGACCTCAAGCAGCCCGAGGGCATCGAGGCCGCGCTGCGGCTGATCGCCACGGCCGACATCGTGAGCGAGAACTTCAAGCCCGGCACGATGAAGAAGCTGGGCCTCGACTACGACACGCTCAAGACCCTGCACCCGGGCCTGATCTACGTGAGCCACAAGGGCTTCCTGCCCGGTCCCTACGACCACCGCACCGCGCTCGACGAGGTGGTGCAGATGATGGGCGGGCTGGCCTACATGACCGGCCGCTCGGGCGATCCGCTGCGCGCGGGCACCAGCGTCAACGACATCATGGGCGGCATGTTCGGCGCCATCGGCGCGATGGCCGCGCTGCGCCAGCGCGAGCTCACGGGCAAGGGCTGCGAGGTGCAGTCGGCGCTGTTCGAGAACAACGTGTTCCTGGTGGCGCAGCACATGATGCAGTTCGCCGCCACCGGCAAGCCGGCGGACCCGATGCCCAGCCGCATCTCGGCCTGGGCGGTGTACGACGTGTTCACGGTCAGGGACGGCGAGCAGATCTTCCTCGCGGCCGTCAGCGACAAGCAGTGGGCCGTGTTCTGCCAGGCTTTCGGCCTCGAGGAACTGGCGGCCGACCCGCGCCTGAAGACCAACAACGACCGCGTGCTGGCGCGCGAATGGATGATGCCGATCCTGCGCTCGCACCTGGCCGGGCGCAGCGCGGCCGAGCTCGCCGCGGTGTTCGAGCAGAACGAGCTGCCGTTCGCGCCCATCACCAAGCCGCAGGCGCTGTTCGACGACCCGCACCTCAACGCCACCGGCGGCCTCGCGCCGGTGCGCATGAACGACGGCCACATGGCCAAGGTGCCGCTGGCACCGTTCACCCTCGACGGCCAGCGGCCCGGCATCCGCCTGCAGCCGCCGCGCCTGGGCGAGCACACCGTCGAGCTGCTGCGCGAAGCCGGCTACGACGACGCAGCGATCGAGGCGCTCCGGCGCCGCCACATCACCACAGGAGACTGATCCCATGACATCCATCCCACGGCGCGGCCTGCTGGCCGGCGCCGCGACCGCGTTCGCCTGCACCCTGGCGCTCACCGCCTGGCCGGCCCATGCCGACACCGCCTGGCCCGACAAGCCGGTGCGCCTGGTCGTGCCCTACACGCCCGGCGGCGCCACCGACATCGTTTCGCGGCTGGTCGCGCAGAAGCTCGCCGAGGACACGAAGTGGAGCTTCATCGTCGACAACCGCGCGGGCGGCAACGGCAACATCGGCATCGACGTGGTCGCCAAGGCCAAGCCCGACGGCTACACCATCGGCATGGGCCAGACCGCGAACCTCGCGATCAACCCGACGCTGTTCCCGAAGATGCCCTACGACGCGCTGAAGGACGTGGTGCCGGTCTCGGTCGTCGCCGCGCAGCCCGTGGTGCTGGTGGTGCGCGCCGACTCGCCCTACCGCTCGCTGGCCGACTTCGTCGCCGCGGCCAAGGCCAGGCCCGGCGAGATCAAGCAGGCGCTGGCCGGCACCGGCACCCTGGGCCACATGGCCGGCGAGGTGCTCGCCAAGCGCGTGGGCTTCAAGGTGCTCAACGTGCCCTACAAGGGCGCGGCGCCGGCCATCACCGACCTGCTCGGTGGCCAGACCGACTGCATGTTCGCGACGCCGCAGGGCGCGCTGTCGATGGTCAAGGCCGGCAAGCTGCGCGCGCTGGCCGTGACCTCGGCGAAGCGGCTGCCGGTGATGCCCGACATCCCCACCGTGGCCGAGACCTACAAGGGCTTCGAGGCGGTCGACTGGAAGGCGGTGGTGGTGCCCGCGGGCACGCCGAGCGAGATCGTGAAGAAGCTCAACGCCGCGATCGACAAGGCGCTGGCCAAGCCCGCGACCATCGCGCAGCTGCAGGCCGAGGGCAGCATGCCGGTGGGCGGCAGTCCCGAGCAGGCGGCGCAGTACGTGCGCGCCGAGCATGCGCGCTGGGGCGCGGCGGTGCGCGAGGCCGGGGTGCAGCCCGAATAGCCGGTTCCCGGGATGAGCCCGCGCGGCGCCGGGCTTCCCGCCGCCTCTATATAGTTCGGGCGCCATGGACCGCCTGAAGCAGCTCGAATCCTTCGTCTCGGTCGCCACGCGCGGCAGCCTCACCGCGGCCGCCAAGGCCGAGGGCGTGGCGCCCGCGATCATGGGCCGCCGGCTCGATGCGCTCGAGGAGCGCCTGGGCGTGAAGCTTTTGGTTCGCACCACGCGGCGCATCACGCTCACGCACGAGGGCAGCGCCTTCCTCGAGGACTGCCAGCGCCTGCTGGTGGAATTCGCCAATGCCGAGGCCAGCGTGAGCGCGGGCGGCGTCAAGGCCAGCGGCCACCTGCGTGTGACCGCGCCCGCGGGCTTCGGCCGGCGCCACGTCGCGCCGCTGGTGCCGCGCTTCCATGCGCTGCATCCCGAGGTGACGATCTCGCTGAACCTCAGCGACCGCGTGGTCGACGTGGCCGGCGAGAGCTTCGATTGCGCCGTGCGCGTGGGCGACCTGCCCGATTCCTCGCTGGTCAGCGTGCGACTGGCCGACAACCGGCGCCGCTGCGTGGCCACGCCCGAGTTCGTGCTGCGCCACGGCGCGCCGCGCCATCCGAACGAGCTCACGCGCTTCGCCTGCCTCGCGCTCACCAGCGATGCCTCGCAGACGCGCGGCTGGGCCTTCCGCATTCCCGACGACCAGGGCGGCCACGAGCTGATCCACCTGCGGCCCAGCGGCCCGCTCGACTGCTCCGACGGCCAGGTGCTGCACGACTGGTGCCTGGCCGGCCACGGCATCGCCTGGCGCAGCACCTGGGAGGTCGAGGCCGAGATCGACGCCGGGCTGCTGGTGCCGCTGCTCGACGAGTTCGCGGCGCCGCCCAATGGCATCTACGCGGTGTTCGCGGGCGCCAAGCACCTGCCGCTGCGCGTGCGACTGTGGCTTGATTTCCTCAAAGACCAATACGGGCGGCCCGAATTCTGGGGTGGACGGACCTGAGCCGGGCGCGCGGCTGCACAATCTGTTTGCATTTGCAAACCCCACGCGCCCCGACGAAGAGAACGCCACGATGACCCTCGAAGCCATCCTCGCCTACCTGCATCTGCTGGCCATCCTCACGATGGTCGTCTTCATCGCCAGCGAGGCGGCGCTGTGCCGCGTCGAGTGGCTCAATGCCGCGGTGGTCGAGCGGCTCGCGCGCGTCGACATGGTCTACGGCATCGCCGCCGTGGCCGTGCTGCTGACCGGCATCGCGCGCACCCTCTGGGGCGTGAAGGGCACGGCCTGGTACTGGACCAACCCGCTGCTGCACCTGAAGCTGGGCCTGTTCATCGTGGTGGGCGTGCTGTCGATCTTCCCGACCCTGAACTACCTGCGCTGGCGCAAGGCGCTGCGCGCCGGCGGCACGCTGCCGTCGGACGTCGAGGTGAAGAAGACGCGCAAGCTGGTGATGATCCAGGCCCACCTGATCGCCGTGATCCCGCTGGCGGCGGTGTTCTTCGCGCGCGGCTTCGGCAGCAAGTAGTCGCATGGCGAGCGCCGGCATCCAGCTCCTGTTTGCCGGCACGATCTTCGGCAGCGCCTTCCTTCTCTTCCTCGTCCAGCCGCTGATCGCCAAGCAGATCCTGCCGTGGTTCGGCGGCTCGGCCGCCGTGTGGTCGATCTGCATGGTGTTCTTCCAGGTCGCGCTGCTCGCGGGCTACGCCTATTCGGACTGGATCTCGCGCCACCTGCGCATGCGCGCGCAGGCGCTGCTGCATGTGGCGCTGCTGCTCGCGAGCCTGGCCTTCCTGCCGATCGTGGCCGGCGCGCAGTGGAAGCCGGCCGGCGCCGAGGATCCGGCCTGGCGCATCCTCGGGCTGCTGGTGGGCACCATCGGCCTGCCGTATTTCCTGCTCTCGACCACCGGGCCGCTGGTGCAGTCCTGGGTGTCGCGCACGCCCTGGGGCGCGCGCGTGTACCGGTACTTCTCGCTGTCGAACCTCGCATCGCTGCTCTCGCTGCTGAGCTACCCGGTGCTGATCGAGCCGCGCAGCACGCTGATGCAGCAGGCCATCGGCTGGTCGTGGGGCTACGCGGGCTTCGTCGTGCTCTGCGCGGGCACCACGCTGTACATGGCGCGCCGCTGGAGCCATGACCTGCCGGCCGCCGCCGTATCCACCGATGCGCCCGTCGCCGCGCCGCGCCGCATCGACCAGCTGCTGTGGCTCGCGTTGCCCGCGCTCGGCTCCTGGCTGCTCTTGGCCGTCACCAACCACATCACGCAGAACATCGCGGCCGTGCCCTTCCTCTGGGTGCTGCCGCTGTCGCTCTACCTGCTGACCTTCGTGCTGTGCTTCGAGAGCGATCGCTGGTACCGGCGCGGCCTGTTCGTGCCGCTCGCGGCCGCGATGCTGGCGCTGTGCGCCTACCAGCTGCAGGACGGCGCCGGGCTCAAGATCCACACCGCGCTGACGATCCACGTGGCGGGCCTGTTCGTGCTGTGCATGTTCCTGCACGGCGAGACCGCGCGGCTGCGGCCCGGTCCCGCGCACCTCACGCGCTTCTACCTGATGCTGTCGCTGGGCGGCGCCATCGGCGGCGTGACGGTCGGGCTGGGCGCGCCCTACCTGCTGCCGGCCTACTACGAGCTCGGCATCGGGCTGGTGCTGGCCGCGCTGCTCGGTGCGCTGGTGCTGCGCGCGCGCTGGCTGCTGTGGGTGCCCGGCGTGGGGCTCGCGGCCTGCTGCGCCTGGCTGCTCTCGGAGCAGGTGCGCAGCGACCACGAGGGGCTGCGCACCCTGGGGCGCAATTTCTACGGATCGATGCACACCTACGACGTGCGGCGCCAGGACCCGCCCGACTACGTGCGCCAGTTCGTCCACGGCTCGATCAAGCATGGCGAGCAGTTCCTCTCGCCCGAGCGCCGCCGCGAACCCACCACCTATTACGGCGCCACCTCGGGCATCGGCCGCGCCATCGAGGCGCTGCCGATCGGCGCGCGCCGCGTCGGGCTGATCGGCCTGGGCGCCGGCACGCTCGCGGCCTACGGGCGCACGGGCGACGTCTACCGTTTCTACGAGATCAATCCCGAGGTGTTCGGCATCGCGGACCGCGAATTCACCTTCCTGCGCGACAGCCGCGCGCGGATCGAGCGCGTGCTCGGCGACGCGCGGCTGGCGCTGGAGCGCGAAAGCGGCCAGGGCTTCGACGTGCTGGCGGTCGATGCCTTCTCGGGCGACTCGGTGCCGGTGCACCTGTTGACCGCGCAGGCCATGCAGGTCTATCTGCGGCACCTGCGGCCCGACGGCGTGGTGGCCTTCCACGTCACCAACCACTTCCTCGCGCTCGCGCCCGTGGTGGCCCGCATCGCGCAGTCGCAGGGGCTGCACGCGGTGCTGGTCAGCGACGACGCGGAGGATTCGGCCTGGCTGCACGCCACCGACTGGGTGCTGGTGGCGCGCGATCCGCAGGCGCTGGCGCGGCCGCCGATCGCGGCGGCGGCCCAGCCGATCGCGGTCGACCCGGCCGCGCGGCCCTGGACCGACGACTACAACAACCTGCTGGGCGTGCTCAAGTAACAAAGCCCGCACGAGGCGGGCTTTGTTTACAAAGGTTGCGGAGAAAAGCGGTCTCAGCCCTTGGCGGCGTCCGCCTCGCACTTCTTCATGAAGCTGTTCTTGGCGGCGCCGGCGAGCGCCTTGCCGTTCTTGTCGACCGCCTTGGTGGCGCAGGCGGGGGCGGCGGCGGCCTTGGCTTCCTTCTCGCACTTCTTGATCGAGCTGGCCTTGGCGGCGCCGGCCAGGGCCTTGCCGTTCTTGTCGACGGCCTTGGCTTCGCAGCCGCCGGCGGCTGCGGCGGGGGCCGCCGCGGCGGGAGCGGCCGGGGTGGCGGCCTTGTCCTGGGCCTGGGCGGCGCCGAAGGAAAGGCAGGCGCCGAGCGCGATGGTGGAGGCGACCAGGGAAAGGAGCTTCTTCATGGTGTGTGTCCTTGCAAATGGGTTGTGACAGTGGCTGCCCCGCCTCGGGGTTGACCATCGTAACGGCCAAGGTCGACGGTTGGATGACGATCGTCAACTGCGGCCGAGTTTGCCCCCGGTAAAATTCCACGATGCTATTGGTCAAACAGGAGCTGCTCGCGGCGCTCGCGAACACGCTCGAATCCCTCTCCCCCGGCGCCGGCCTCAAGGCCGCGTTCGAGTCCCCCAAGGTCGCGGCTCACGGCGACTTCGCCAGCAATGCCGCCATGCAGCTGGCGAAGCCGCTCGGCCGCAAGCCGCGCGAACTCGCCGAGGAACTGAGCGCCGCGCTGCTCGCCACCCCCGCCTTCGCCCAATGGGTCCAGACGGTCGAGATCGCCGGCCCCGGCTTCCTCAACATCCGCCTGAAGACCGCCGCCAAGCAGCAGGTGGTGCGCGAGGTGCTCGACGCGGGCGCCGCCTTCGGCCAGCGCCCGGCCACCGGCGAGAAGGTGCTGGTCGAGTTCGTCTCGGCCAACCCCACCGGCCCGCTGCACGTGGGCCACGGCCGCCAGGCCGCGCTCGGCGACGCCATCTGCAACCTGCGCGCCTCGCAGGGCGAGCAGGTCTGGCGCGAGTACTACTACAACGACGCCGGCGTGCAGATCCAGACCCTGGCCAACAGCACGCAGCTGCGCGCGCGCGGCTTCAAGCCCGGCGACGCCGAATGGCCGAGCGGCGAGAAGGCCGCGGCCTATAACGGCGACTACATCGCCGACATCGCGGCCGACTTCATCGCGAAGAAGACCGTGAAGTCGGAGGACCGCGAGGTCACGGCCAACGGCGACATCGAGGACCTGGACGCGATCCGCGAGTTCGCCGTCGCCTACCTGCGCCGCGAGCAGGACCTGGACCTGCAGGCCTTCCGCGTGCGCTTCGACCAGTACTACCTCGAGTCCAGCCTCTACACCAGCGGCCGCGTCGAGCGCGCGGTGGCGCAGCTGGTCGCCGCGGGCAAGACCTACGAGCAGGACGGCGCGCTGTGGCTCAAGTCGACCGACTACGGCGACGACAAGGACCGCGTGATGAAGAAGCAGGACGGCACGTACACCTACTTCGTGCCCGACGTCGCCTATCACATCGCCAAGTGGGAGCGCGGCTTCCACAAGGTCATCAACATCCAGGGCACCGACCACCATGGCACCATCGCGCGCGTGCGCGCCGGGCTGCAAGCGGCGGGCGAGGGCATCCCCGAGGGCTACCCCGACTACGTGCTGCACACCATGGTGCGCGTCACCAAGGGCGGCGAGGAGGTCAAGATCAGCAAGCGCGCCGGCAGCTACGTCACGCTGCGCGACCTGATCGAGTGGACCAGCACCGACGCCGTGCGCTTCTTCCTGCTGAGCCGCAAGCCCGACACCGAATACACCTTCGACGTCGACCTGGCCGTGGCGCAGAACAACGACAACCCGGTGTACTACGTGCAGTACGCGCATGCGCGCATCTGCTCGGTGCTCGCGGCCTGGGGCGGCGACGCGGCCGTGCTGCAGGGCGTCGACCTGTCGCCGCTCGAGAGCCCGGCGGCCCAGTCGCTGATGTTGCTGCTGGCCAAGTACCCCGAGATGCTGAGCGCCGCGGCCAAGGATTTCGCGCCGCACGACGTCACCTTCTACCTGCGCGAACTGGCGGCCACGTACCACAGCTATTACGACGCCGAGCGCATCCTGGTGGACGACGAGGCGGTGAAGCTGGCGCGCCTGGCGCTGGTCGCCGCGACCGCGCAGGTGCTGCACAATGGCCTCGCGATCCTCGGCGTCACCGCGCCGCGCAAGATGTGAACCCCCTCACCATGAAGAAGACAACCAGACAACGCGGCAACATCGTCATCGGCCTGATCATCGGCCTGGTGCTCGGCCTGGGCGTCGCGCTGGGTATCGCGGTCTACGTGACCAAGGTGCCGATCCCCTTCGTCACCAAGACGCAGCGCGGTGGTGCCGAGCAGGACGAGGCCGAGGCGCGCAAGAACCGCGACTGGGATCCGAACGCCCCGCTGGCCGGCAAGCCGCAGCAGCCCCGTCCCGCGGCCGCCGGCCCGGTCGGCGCGCCGCCTTCCGGCGACAACGCCAATCCCGCCACCGCCGCGGTCTCGCCCGGCACCCCGCCGCCCACGGCGCCGGTGCCGGTGGTGGTCGCGCCCAAGCCCGCGCGGCCCGCCCCGGTGCCGGCCGAGGCCAATGCGCTGCCGCCCTCGAACGATCCGCTCGGCGACCTGGCCCGGGCGCGCGCCGGCAGCGTCGGCGGCAGCACCACGGTGGCCGCCGCCCCGTCGTCGAGCAGCGGCAATGCCGCGGCCGCCACCGGCTCCGGCGGCGCCGATCCCTTCATGTACTTCGTGCAGGCCGGCGCCTTCCGCACCACCGAGGACGCCGAGGCGCAGCGCGCCAAGCTCTCGCTGATGGGCGTCGAGGCCCGCGTGACCGAGCGCGAGCAGGCCGGCCGCACCGTCTACCGCGTGCGCGCCGGTCCGTTCAACAAGAAGGACGACGCCGACCGCCTCAAGGAACGGATGGACGGCGCCGGCCTCGACTCGGCGCTGGTGCGCGTCCAGCGCTGAGCGCCGTCCGGGCCGGGGGAGGGCACCATCCTGTGGTGGCCTTTCCCGACAACGGTCATGGTTTTTCTTTAAGCTTCGCCGCGGTCCGCGCCGCCCCCGGTTTCCCGGAGCCCCGAGCACCGCGCGCGGGAACTCCGCTTCACCGGCTCGGCTCAGTCTGCCGTCTATCAACTGGAGAGCTCTTTCCCATGAAACGTCGTGATTTCTCGCTGGCCGCCGCCGCCGGTTCGCTCGGACTGCTGGCCCACCTGCCGGCGCAGGCCCAGGCCCGCGCGCCCAAGGCCGGCACCGAATACCTCGTGCTCGACAAGCGCGTGCCGGTCGATGCGCCGGCCGGCAAGATCGAGGTGATCGAGTTCTTCTCGTACAACTGCCCGCACTGCAACGACTTCGAACCCGCGCTCGAGGCCTGGGCCAAGAGCAAGCCCGCCGACGTGGTGCTGCGCCGCGTGCCGGTGCCCTTCGTGGGCAACGACGTCGAAGCCAAGCAGCGCCTGTACTACGCGCTCGAGGCGATGGGCAAGGTCGACGAGTACCAGCCCAAGGTCTTCAGCGCCATCCACGCCCAGCGCCAGAACGTCAACGGCGACGCCAACATCGTGGCCTGGGCCGAGAAGAGCGGCCTCGACGCCGCGAAGTTCAAGGAGCTGTTCACCTCCTTCGGCGTGGCGAGCAAGGCCAAGCGCGCCTCGCAGCTGACCGACGCCTACAAGGTGGCCGGCGTGCCCGCGCTGGCCGTGGCCGGCCGCTGGTACGTGGACGGCGAGACCGCCGGCAACATGAACAAGGCGCTGGCGGTCACCAATTTCCTGATCGGCGAAGCCCGCAAAGGTTGATTTCGATTTCGTGGCCGCCGGGAGGCCGGGCCCCATCGAGGGTTCCGGGGCGGCCGGGCCGTCATTCGGCCGGTCGGCAGAACGCGGGGCGATCCCGCGGGGTGCCGTGCCCGGGTTCGCCGCCCCGGGGCTTTTTCATCCGCGCGCATGGGTCTGGCGCGATGGGCCGCATACAATGCAGAGCAAGTTTCGTGCCTCTATGACATCGCACTCTCACCCCACCTCCTCCCTTCGCCGCACCGGCCGCCTCGTGCTGGCCGCGCTGCTGCTGGCCGGCTCCGCCGCCACGGCCCTGGCCGAAACGGCCGACCGGACCAAGCCGATGAACATCGAATCCGATTCGATGCGCTACGACGATCTCAAGCAGACCAGCGTCTTCACCGGCAACGTGGTGGTCACCAAGGGCACCATCATCATCCGCGGTGCGCGCATCGACGTGCGCCAGGACCCCGAGGGCTACCAGTACGGCGTGGTCACCGCGGCGCCCGGCAAGCTCGCCTATTACAAGCAGAAGCGCAACGGCAACGGCGACGAGTGGATCGAGGGCGAGTCCGAGGTCATCGAGTACGACAGCCGCGCCGACAACGTCAAGTTCATCCGCCGCGCCGTCATGCGCCGCCTGGTCGGCGCCACGCCCAACGACGAGAGCAGTGGCGCGCTGATCGTCTACGACCAGAGCAACGACACCTACACCGTCAACGGCTCGACCGTGCCGCCGAACGCCGGCGTGTCGGCACCGGGCGGCGGCGGCCGCGTCAAGGCCATCCTCACGCCGAAGTCGGCCGCGCCCGCGGCACCGGGCGCCTCGGCCCCGGCCACGCGCCGTCCCGCGGCCCCGGCGCCCACGCCGGCCCCGGGCGCCGGCCTGCGCCCGAGCACCACGCTCAGCGGCGAAGCGGAAGAGCGCAAGTGATCGAAGCCGCCGGAACCCAGGAAGCCAACGGCGTGCCGGGCAGCCGCCTCGTCGCGCGCGGCCTGCAGAAGAGCTATGGCAGCCGCAAGGTGGTCAAGGACGTCTCGCTCGACGTGCAGAAGGGCGAAGTCGTCGGGCTGCTCGGCCCCAACGGCGCCGGCAAGACCACCTCGTTCTACATGATCGTCGGGCTGGTGCGCGCCGACGCGGGCGAGATCTCCATCGACGGCGAGCCCATCGCCCACATGCCGATCCACCGCCGCGCGCGCATGGGCCTGAGCTACCTGCCGCAGGAAGCCTCGATCTTCCGCAAGCTCACGGTCGAGGAGAACGTGCGCGCGGTGCTCGAGCTGCAGCGCGAGCCCGACGCCAACGGCCGGCCGCAGGCGCTGTCGAAGCAGCGCATGGAAGAGCGCCTGTCGGAACTGCTGGCCGACCTGCGCGTCGACCACCTGCGCGATTCGCCCGCGCTCGCGCTGTCGGGCGGCGAACGCCGCCGCGTCGAGATCGCGCGCGCGCTGGCCACCCAGCCGCGCTTCATCCTGCTCGACGAACCCTTCGCCGGCATCGACCCGATCGCGGTGATCGAGATCCAGCGCATCATCAGCTTCCTGAAGGAACGCGGGATCGGCGTGCTCATCACCGACCACAACGTGCGCGAGACGCTGGGCATCTGCGATCACGCCTTCATCATCAGCGACGGCCATGTGCTGGCACAGGGCACGCCCTCGGAGATCGTCGACAACGCCGAAGTGCGCCGGGTCTACCTGGGCGAGCACTTCCGCATGTGATGACCCTCGCGCCAGCCATTTCCTGAGGGCATGAAACAAGGCTTGTCGCTGCGCGTTTCGCAGCATCTCGCGCTGACGCCTCAGCTGCAGCAGTCGATCCGGCTGCTGCAGCTCTCCACGCTCGAGCTGAGCCAGGAGGTCGAGCAGATGCTCGACGAGAACCCCTTCCTCGAGCGCACCGCCGAGGAAGCCGCGCGCGAGGAATTCGGCCTCGACGCCGCCGACACGCCCGCGCCGCGCGAGGACACCGAGCGCGAGGCCGAGAGCGACTACGCGGGCGCCGCGCCCTCGACCACGTCCACCGAGACCGCCTCGTCGTCCGAGGCCGAGCCGGCCCTCGACTCGCCCGAGCGCGAGCGCGAGCCCGACTGGGAAGGCGACGGCACCGTCGACATGGCGCCCGACGACAGCGAATGGGGCAGCGACGCGCCCGCGCGCAACAACAGCAGCACCGGCGACGACGAGCGCGCCGATGCCACCGAGCTCGCGCGCAGCCAGGAATCGTTGCAGTCCTTCCTGCACCGCCAGGCGCTGAGCCTGCGGCTCAACGAGAACGACAGCGCTGCGCTGCGCTTTTTGATCGAGTCGCTCAACGACGACGGCTACCTCGAGGATTCGCTGCCGGCGCTGGCCTCGGGCCTCGCGGGCGACGACAACGACCAGTTCGACGAACTGGTGCACCACTTCCAGGTCGCGCTCGGCCTGCTGCAGAGCCTGGAGCCCGCGGGCGTGGGCGCGCGCGATCTCGGCGAATGCCTCGCGATCCAGCTGCGCGCGCTGGCCGACGAAGACGAGACCGAGGAAGAAGAGCTGGTGCGCAAGACCGCGCTCGCCATCTGCAAGCAGCCGATGGAGCTGCTCGCGCGGCGCGACTTCAAGCGCCTGGCCACGCTCACGCGCACCAACGAGGAGCTGGTGCGCTCGGCGCTGCAGATCATCGCGCGCCTGGAGCCCAAGCCGGGCCGCCGCTTCGTCGACGTCGAGCGCAACATCGTCATTCCCGACGTGATCGTCACCAAGACCGGCCGCGGCACCAACGTGAAGTTCCGCGTCATGCTCAACCCCGAGGTGATGCCGCGGCTGCGCGTGCACGACATCTATGCCGGCGCGCTCAAGTCGCACAAAGGCGAGGGCAGCCAGGCGCTGTCGCAGCGGCTGCAGGAGGCGCGCTGGTTCATCAAGAACATCCAGCAGCGCTTCGACACCATCCTGCGCGTGAGCAACGCCATCGTCGAGCGGCAGAAGAGCTACTTCGTGCACGGCGAGCTCGCGATGCGCCCGCTGGTGCTGCGCGAGATCGCCGACGAGCTCGGGCTGCACGAATCCACCATCTCGCGCGTGACCACCGCCAAGTACATGGCCACGCCCTTCGGCACGGTCGAGCTCAAGTACTTCTTCGGCTCGGCGCTGGGCACCGAGACCGGCGGCAATGCCTCGAGCACCGCGGTGCGCGCGCTGATCAAGCAGTTCGTCGGTTCGGAGAGCGTGAAGAAGCCGCTGTCGGACAGCCAGATCTCCGAGATGCTCAAGGAGCAGGGCATCGAGTGCGCGCGCCGCACCGTCGCCAAGTACCGCGAGGCGCTGCGCATCGCGCCCGCCAACCTGCGCAAGGCCCTGTAGAAAGCCGCCGATGGCCCGACGCCTGCTGTCTGGGCTCTGGATGTCCGCCCTCGCGGCCACGCTGCTGGCCGCCGGCTGCGCCTCGTTGCCCGACGAGGCCCCGCGCACTCCCACCAAGGCCATCGCCGTGTCGAAGGACACCGCGCTCGGGCGCATCGCGCTGGCCGCGCAGCCCGACCCCGACCTCAGCGGCTTTCGCCTCATGCCCGGCGGCGACTTCGCCTTCGACACCCGCATCCAGCTCGCGCGCCGCGCCCAGCGCACGCTCGACGTCCAGTACTACCAGATCGAGAACGACGAGACCGGCCGCTACCTGCTGCGCACGCTGCGCGACGCCGCGCAGCGCGGCGTGCGGGTGCGCGTGCTGATGGACGACCTCTACACCGCGGGCGAGGACGAGCTGCTGCGCGGCTTCGCGGCCACGCCCAACGTCGAGCTGCGCCTGTTCAACCCCTTTCCGGCCGGCCGCGGCAGCCTGCTCGCGCGCTTCACAGCCTCGCTGTTCGACTTCAGCCGCGTCAACCGGCGCATGCACAACAAGCTGTTCATCGCCGACGGCGCGATGGCGGTGGCGGGCGGGCGCAACATCGGCAACCAGTACTTCCGGCGCACCGCGGGCGAGAACTTCATCGACCTCGACACCTTCGTGACGGGCGCGCTGATCCCGCGCCTGGGCAGCCTGTTCGACCAGTACTGGAACAGCCCCTACGTGCGGCCGGTCGAGTCGGTGGTGGCGAGCGCGCTGCCTGCCGACGAGCTGCGGCGCCGCTTCGAGGCCGCCACCGGCCCCGACACCACGCCGCCGCCGCCGAAGCCCGCGCCCAACGACCTGCTGGGCTACGGCCCGATCGCCGAGGACCTCGATGCCGGCCGGCTCGGCCTGATCTGGACCACGGCCGAGGCCTATGCCGATTCGCCCGACCGCGTGATCGGCAAGACCGCCTCGTACGGCGGCGTGCCGCTGCTCGACGTCGACAGCGTGCGCTACAACGTGGTCGAGCAGATGCGCCGCGCGCGCGGCGAGGTGACCATCGTCTCGCCCTACCTGATCCCGGGCGCCGCGGGGCTCGAGGTGATGAACGAGATCCGCCGGCGCCAGGTGAAGATCAGCGTGGTGACCAACTCGCTCGCCGCCACCGACGAGCCGCTGGTGCACACCGCCTACCGCCGTTACCGGCCCGAGATGCTGCGCCTGGGCGCCGAGCTCTACGAACTCAGCACCAACCGCACCCGCCGCAGCGTGCGGCTGGGCCTGTTCGGCACCTCGGTCGGCCGGCTGCATGCCAAGTCGGCGGTGATCGACCGGCGCATCCTGTTCGTCGGCTCGATGAATTTCGACCCGCGCTCCGAGGTCCACAACACCGAGATCGGCCTGTTCATCCGCAGCCCCGAGATGGCGCAGCAGGCGCTGAAGCTGCTCGAGGTGCTCAAGCAGCAGGGCGCCTACAGGCTGCGCTTCGCCGAAGGCAGCGACTCGCGCCTGGAGTGGATCAGCGAGGAGGCCGGCAAGACCACGGTGCTGAGCGAGGAGCCCGACTCGGGCTTCTGGGATCGCACCATGCTCGAACTGCTGGCGCCGCTGACGCCCGAGAGCCTGCTCTAGGCGGGTTGGGCGGTTTTCGCAAACCGTCGATTTCCGTTCCGCAAACCTCGGCCTGTCATGCTGTGGTGCCCCTGCGAGCAAGGGGCCCGAACACCACCGACAGGAGCATGCGCATGAAATGGATCCACTACACCGCGCCCGGCGCGGCCGCCAGCAGCTACGGCGTGCTGGAGGACGACCGCGTCCGCGCGGTGAACGGCAGCCCCTTCGGTGGCCACGATTTCACGGGCGCCGTGCATCGCCTGGCCGACGTGAGGATCGAGGTGCCGCTGCTGCCGCGCACCTTCTATGCGGCGGGGCTCAACTACGTGCGCCACATCAAGGAATACGCCGAGCGCAGTGGCCAGACGCTCGCGATCCCCGAGAAGGCCGACATCGGCTACCGCGCGGTCAACGCGCTGGTTCCGCACGAGGCGGCCATCGTCATTCCGTCCAACGCGAAGCAGATCGAATACGAAGGCGAGCTGGTCGTGGTGATCGGCAAGAAGGCCCGCCACCTGAGCGAGGCCGACGCGCTGTCGTGCGTGCTGGGCTACACCATCGGCAACGACGTGAGCGAGCGGCTCTGGCAGGCCTCGGATCGCACCTTCTGGCGCGCCAAGAACAGCGACACCTTCAAGCCGATGGGGCCGTGGATCGAGACCGACTTCGACCTCGACGCGGCCCGCACCACGGTGCGCCTCAACGGCGAGGTGAAGACGCAGTTCCGCACCGGCGAGATGCTGTTCGGCATCGCGACCTTCATCAGCGCGATGACGCGGCATCTCACGCTGTACCCGGGGGACGTGATCTGGATGGGCACCGACGGCAAGTCGCCGCACCTGAAGGCCGGCGATGTCGTCGAGGTGGAGATCTCGGGCCTCGGCTGCCTGCGCAATCCCTTCGTCGCCGAAGAGGCCTGAGGGCGACCGTTCAACGGCCCGCGGTGCCGCGCGCCGCGGTGGTGGCCGGCAAGGCCCAGTCGGGCGGATGGCGCGACCATTCGCGCAGGAACTCCAGCAGGTGGCGCACGCGGCTGGGCATATTGCGCCGGGTCGAGAACACCACGTGGATGTCGAGCTCCTCGGGCACCGCGCCGGGCAGCAGGGCCTCGAGCGCGCCGGCCTTCAGTTCTTCCGACACCATGTAGTGCGGGTGCAGCGAGATGCCGGTGCCCAGCAGCGCGCACTGCTTGATCGCATCGCCCATGTTGGCGCGCACGGTGCCGCGCACGCGCACCTCCTGCGGCGGGTTGCCGGCGAACTTCCACACACCCGAGCCCGACTTGATGATGTGCACCAGGCAGTTGTGGCGCGCCAGGTCGGCCGGCGTGGCGGGGCGGCCGTAGGCCTTCAGGTAGGCCGGCGACGCCACCACCACCTGCGGCGCCTTCAGCAGCGACTGCGCGACGTAGCTCGCGTCCTCGAGCGAGGGCGCGATGCGGATCGAGAGGTCGAGCGCCTCGGCCACCAGGTCGGAGCGGCCGTCGTCATGGACCACCGTCACCTCGATGTCCGGGTAGCGGTGGGTGAACTGCGCCACCACGCGCATCAGGTGATACGCGCCGAACGAGGGCGGCGTGCCCACGCGGATCGCGCCGCGCGGCAGCTGCACAGCATCGCGCACCTCGCCCTCGATGGACTCGTAGCGCTCCAGCAGGTCGCGCCCCGAGTCGAGCACGCGCGCGCCCGCCTCGGTCAATGCCACCTGCTTGGAGGTGCGCTTGAGCAACTGCGCGCCCATCGAGGCTTCGAGCCAGGCCACGTGCTTGGTGATGGTGGCGCGCGACACCGAGAGCTGCATGGCGGCGCGCGCGAAGCTGCCGCAGCGCGCGACCTCGGTGAATATCTGAAGGCAGCGAAGGCGATCCACGTCGTTCGACCCGATTCAAGGTTTCTAAATCGCAAACCTTGGATTGTCGAACAGGGTGTGTCAGCGGGCAAGCCGACTCCTAGACTCGTCCGCCACATGACCGCCGATGTTTCCATTCCCGACGCCGCGCGCCTGCTGCCCGAGCTGACGCAGGCGCTGCACCGCTTCTTCCATGCGCTCGACCGGCGCGACTACGACGCGATGCTCGCGCTGTTCGCCGACGATTGCCGCTGGCTGCGCCAGGGCCGGTGGCTTGAGGGCAAGCCGGCCGTGCGCGCCGCGCTCGAAGCGCGCGCCGCCGATGTCGAGACGCGCCATGTGCTCACCAATGCCCATGTGAGCGCGCAGGACGGCACATCGGCCGAGGTCGAGGCCTACATGACGGCCTACCGCCATCCCGCCGCGGCGCAGCCCGACGGCGCGCCGCCGCGCATCGCCGGGCCGCTGCGCTTCAACCTGACGACCACCGTCTTCCGTCGCGATCCGGGCCATGGCTGGCGCATCGCCGAGCAGCGCATGGTGACGGCCTTCGACTTCGCTTCCGCTTCCGCTTCCGCCGAATGAACGCCTTGCCCGCCTCCTTCGTCCACCGCGGCGTCGCCACGCGGCTGGTGATGCGCGAAGACGCCATCGACAGCCTGCGCGCCGAGCTCGATGCGCTGGGCATCGCGCGGCCGCTGGTGCTGGGCGGCGCGCGCACGCTGCGCTCGGCCCTGTTCGCGCGCAGCCTCGCGGCGCTGGGCGACCTGCCGCATCTGCTGGTCGACCCGGTGCCCGCGCATTCGAGCGTGGCGCTGGTCGAGCAACTGGCCGCGCGGGCGCTGGCCGAGGGCGTCGACGGCTTCGTCGCCATCGGCGGCGGCAGTGCCTCCGACACGGCCAAGGCGATCGCGCTGCTGATGGCGGAGGGCGGTGCGCTCGCCGACCACGCGGTGCGCTTCACGCCGCCCGATTCGCTGGTGGCGCCGCGCCTCCTCGCGCCGAAGCTGCCGATCGTGGCCATTCCGCAGACCGCCTCCGGCGCCGAAGTCACGGCGTCGCTCGGCGTGCGCGGCGACGACGGCGCCAAGCTGTTGTTCACCGATGTGCAGCTCGCCGCGCGGCTGGTGCTGATCGATCCGCGCGCCAACCTCGAGATCCCCGCGGCGCTGATGTGCGCCACCGGCATGAACGGCCTCGCGCATTGCCTCGAGGGCCTCTATTCGATGGAGCGCTCGCCGCTGGCCGAAACGCTGGCGCTCGATGCGATGGCGCGCTTCGCGCAGGCGCTGCCCGCCGTTCACCGCGATCCACAGGATGTCGCGGCGCGCGCCGCGCTGCTCTATGCCGCGCACCTCTCGGGCCAGGTGCTGGTCAACGCGCGCACCTGCCTGCATCACGCCGTGTGTCATGCGATCGGTTCGGTGACCGGCGTCGGCCACGGCGATGCCAATGCCGTGATGCTGCCGCACGCCATCGCCTTCAATGCCGAAGCTGCGGCCGCTCCGCTGATGCGCGCCGCCGCGGCGTGGGGCGCCCCCGGCGTGCCTGCGCTGGTGGAGGCCCTGTGCGCGCTGCAGGCGGCCATCGGCGTGCCCACGCGCTTGCGCGACATCGGCGTGCCGCGCGGTGCGCTCGACCGCATCGGCGCCAAGACGATGCGCGAACGCGGCCTCTACTACAACCCGCGGCGCGTCGCCGGCGCGCACGAGATCCGGGCGCTGCTCGACGCCGCGTACTGACGGCCTTCCCGAACACGACCCCCTTCATTCGCCAGAGGACTCCATCCATGACCATCCGCATCGTTCCCGGCGGCGCCACCCTCGGTGCCCGCGTCGAGGGACTCGACCTGTCGCGCCCGCTGTCCGCCGAGGTCTTCGAACAGCTGCTGCAGGCACTCGGCCGCCACGGCGTGCTGAGCTATCCGCGGCAGGAACTGTCCGCGACCCAGCTGCGCGACTTCTCGGCGAACTTCGGCCGGCTCGAGGTCAATGTGACGGGCGCCTACCAGGAGCCGGGACTGCCCGAGGTCATGGTGCTGTCGAACATCGTCGAGAACGGCAAGCCGCTCGGACTCTCCGACGCGGGGCAGGACTGGCACACCGACATGTCCTACAACCGGATGATCGCGTTCACCAACGTGCTCTACGGCATCCGGATTCCGCACCGCGACGGTCGGCCGCTCGGCAACACCGAGTTCTGCAACATGCATGCGGCGCACGAGGCCCTGCCCGATGCGTGGAAGCGGCGCCTCGAGGGCATGACCGTGCTGCACGACTTCGACAAGTTCTGGGAAATGATGCGCCGCGAGCGCGGCAGCACGCGTCCGCCGCTCACGCCCGCGCAGCGCGCGGCGCGGCCGCCGGTCTCGCATCCGCTCTTCCTCGTGCATCCGATCACGGGCCGGCGCGTGCTCTACGCCAACCCGGGCTATGCGATCCGCATCAACGAGATGGACGAGAAGGAAAGCGTCGAGGCGCTCGAATTCCTCTTCGCGCACCAGACCCGGCCCGAGTTCCGCTACGCCCATCGCTGGGAGGTCGGCGACGTGCTCATGTGGGACAACATGGGCACGATCCACAACGCGATCCCCGACTACCGGCCCGACGAGCCGCGCTACATCAAGCGCTGCCAGGTGATGGCGACGCGCTTCTTCCATGACGACGGCACGCCGCGCGCGGTGGCCGACACGGCGCTGGCCGGCGCATGACGCGCAGCGCGGCCGCCTGCTATTCGATCGCCGACCTGCGCACGCTCGCGCGCCGGCGGCTGCCGCGCGCCGTGTTCGACTTCTTCGACGGTGGCGCCGAGGATGAGCGCACGCTCGCCGGCAACGGCCACGCCTTCGAGCGCTGGCAGCTCGCGCCGCGCGTGCTGGTCGACGTGGCGGATGCCTCGTCCGCCTGCAGCCTGCTGGGCGCGCCCGCGGGCATGCCGGCCGCCATCGCGCCGACCGGCGCGGCGGGCTTCGGCTGGCGCGGCGCGGACCTGGCGCTCGCGCGCGCGGCGGCCAGGATGGGTTTGCCCTACACCCTGTCGAGCAGCGCCACCACCGTCATCGAGACCATCGCCGAGCAGGCGCCCGGGCGCCTGTGGTTCCAGGCCTATGTGCTGCGCAACCAGGACTTCTTCTGGCAGTTGGTCGATCGTGCCCGCGAGGCCGGGTACGAGGCGCTGGTCATCACGGTCGACCTGCCCGTCGGCGGCAAGCGCGAGCGCGATTTCCGCAACCACTTCTCGATCCCGTTCCGCTTCACCTCGCGCAACGTGCTCGACTTCGCCTCGCGGCCACGCTGGGCCCTCGACATGCTGCTGCGCGGCCTGCCCGCGATGGAAAACCTGCGCGGGCTCGAGACGGCGGCGACCAGCGCGGGAGCCATCGCCTCGTCCGTCGGCCGCAGCTACGACCCCGCCTTCGATTGGGCGCGACTGGCTGAGGTGCGCGAGCGCTGGCCGCGCAAGCTGATCGTCAAGGGCGTGAGCCGCGCCGACGATGCCGCGCGCCTGGCCGCCATGGGCGTGGACGCCATCGTCGTCTCCAACCACGGCGGCCGGCAGCTCGACGGCGCCGTCCCCAGCCTGCAGGCGCTGCCCGAGGTGCTGCAGGGCGTGGCCGGGCGCTGCCCGGTGCTGGTCGACGGCGGCATCCGCCGCGGCGCGGACATCGCGAAGGCGCTGGCCCTGGGCGCGCACGGCGTGCTGCTGGGCCGCGCGACGCTGTTCGGCGCGGTGGCCGCGGGCGACGCCGGTGCGCAGCGCGCCCTCGACATCCTGCACGACGAACTGCTGCGCACGATGCGCCTGTGCGGCGCCCCGGGCGTGGCGCAGCTTTCGGCCGACCTGCTGCGGCCGACCCCGTGAATCCCCGAACCGAAAGGAAAAACAAGATGACGAGACATCTCCCCACCCGCCGCCTGCTGCTGATCGCCGCCGCGCTGCTCGGCAGCGCCGGCCTCCATGGCCGCGCGCAGGCCCAGAACGACTACCCCGACAAGCCGATCAAGCTCGTGGTCGGCTACAGCGCCGGCGGCCCGACCGACATCCTGGCGCGCGTGTTCGCGCAGGACATCGGCACCGCGCTCGGGCAGTCGGTCATCGTGGAGAACAAGCCGGGCGCCAACGGCAACATCGCCACCGAGTACGTGCAGCGCGCCGCGCCTGACGGCTACACGCTGGTCGTCAACACCATCTCGCACAACGTGAATCCGCTGCTGCAGCCCGAGCGCGTCAAGTACGACCCGGTCAAGGACTTCACGCCCGTGAGCATGGTCGCGGTGCTGCCGCAACTCATCGTCGTGGCCGGCGACTCGCCCTACAAGACGCTCGGCGACCTGGTGAAGAAGGCGCAGAGCGGGCCGAGCGCGGTCAGCTACGGCACGGCCGGCGTGGGCGGCTCGGCGCACCTGGCGGCCGCGCTGCTCGAGCAGCGCACGAAGACGAAGATGAACCACATCCCGTTCAAGGGCAACGCGCCTGCGCTGACCGAGGTGATGGCGGGCCGGGTCGACTTCATGTTCTTCCCGATGGTCGGTGTGTCCGACTTCGTCGCGAGCGGCAGGGTTCGTATCCTGGCCGCGACCACCGCCCAGCGGCATCCCGACTATCCGCAGGTGCCCACCACCGCCGAGCTCGGCTTCAAGGGCTTCGAGGACTACGCGCAGCCGATCGGTTTCATCGCGCCCGCGGGCCTGCCCGCGCCCATCGCGGCCAAGCTCGACACCGCCATTGCCGCGGCGCTCGCCAAGCCGGCCATGCAGGCCAAGCTCAAGTCGCTGGGCGCCGAGGTCAAGCACCTCGGGCCCGCCGCGTACCGCCAGTGGCTCGGCGAGGACCGCACCCGCTGGGCCCAGCTGATCCAGAGCGCCGGCATCAAGGGCGAGTGAGCGTCCTGCCTCAGGTCCCGCGCACCGCCGACCACACCAGCCGCAGCCCCAGCAGTCCCATCACGCCGCCGGCCGCGCGGTCGATCCAGATCTTGTAGCGCAGGTAGGCCGAGCGCGGCGCCGCCGACGACAGCGCGAGCGCGACGATGGCGTACCAGCCGGTCTCGATGCAGAAGATCACGGCCGGCACCGCGAGCGCCAGCACCAGCGGCACCTCGCGCGGCAGGAAGGCCGCGAAGATGCTCGCGTAGACCACGGCCGTCTTCGGGTTGCTGACCTGCGTGGCCAGCCCGAGCAGGAAGGTGCGCTTGCCGCGGCCGCCCGATGCGGCGGGCGTGCCCGCCTCCGGCGCCATCGCGAGCGGCTGCCGCGCGCCGCGCCAGATGCGGATGCCCAGGTAGACCAGGTACGCGCCGCCGAAACCCTTGATCGCGAGGTAGAGCGCCGGCACCGCGAGGAACGCGGCCTGCAGCCCCGCGAGCGCCGCGATCGCGAACACCAGCCCGCCCGCGCCCATGCCGAGCGCGGCCGCGAGGCCGTCGGCACGCGAGGCCACGGCCGTGCGCGCCACCATCACGAAGCTCGGGCCCGGGCTCATCGCGCCCACGGCCATGGCGCCGGCGATGCCGAGCAGGGAAAGGGTGGTGTCGATCATCGGGAGTGCTCTCTTTCGGAACTCATTGCTGCACGTTGACCGCCTCGACCTGCACCAGCAGCTTCACCTTGTTCTCGAAGCCGAAGTTCAGCCCCCAGGTGATGCCCCAGTCGCTGCGCTCGACGGTGGTCTCGAAGTCGCCGCCGCAGACCTGGCGGTTGATCAGCGGGCTCAGGTAGCAGTTGAAGCGCACGGCCTTGAGGGTGACGGGCTTCGTCTGTCCCATCAGCGTGAGCGTGCCGGGCACCTCGGCCACCTTGTCGCCGCTGAAGGCGATGCGCTCGGCGACGAAGCGGCCGGTGGGGAATTCGGCGACGTTGAAGAAGTCCTTGCTCTGCACGTGCCGGTTCAGCAGGTCGACGCCGGTGTTGATCGAGCTGATGTCCATGGTGATGTCGACCTTGCCGCTGGTGCCGGCGGCATCGATCTGCACCGAGCCGTCCTTGGTGCTGAAGCGGCCGCGGTTGGTGGTGGTGCCGTAGTGGCCCATCTCGTACATCACGAAGGTGTGGGTCGGGTCGACCACGTAGCTGGCGCCCTTGACCGGGCCGCCCGCGGGCTTGGCCGCGACGGGCGGGGCGGTGTATTCCTGCGCGGCGGCAAGGCCGGACGCGGCGAGCGCGAAGCCCATCAGGGCGGCGGGAAGCAGTGTCTTGTTCTTCATGGCGAATGCTGCATGCGGGAGAAATGTGAAGGGTCAGGGCGCGCCGAGGCCGTCGACGACGAGCTTGAAGCGCACCTGCACCTCGTTGGCGATCACCGAGGTGTCGGTCCATTCGCCGTCGCCGACCTTGTAGTCGATGCGCTGCAGCACGAAGCTGCCGCTGGCCACCGACTGGCCGTTGGCGGCCGGCGCGATCGTCACGGGCACGGTCAGCGGCCGGGCGATGCCCTTGAGCGTGAGCTTGCCGGCCATCTCGAAGCGGCCGTCGCCGAGCGCCCTGATGGCCGTGGTCTGGAAGCCGGCCTGCGGGAAATGCGCGGCATCGAACCATGGCGCCTTGGGCAGCTCGGCATCGGTCATCGGAATGCCGAAGGCCGCGCTCGCCGTGTCGATCTGCAGCGCCACGCTGCCGCCCTCGGGCTTCCTCGGGTCGAAGGCGATGCGCGCGTCGAACTTCCTGAACGAACCCTCGACCGGCACGCCCATCTGCTTGCTCACGAACACGATCTGGCTTTTCTCGGTCACCAGCCGCGCGGGCTGTGGCTCGGCATGGGCCGCCGGAAGGAGGAGGGTGGCGAGCGCCAGCGCGCCGTGCCAGCGGTGAAGAAGGGAAGTCATGCGTCGGGTTTCCTGGAAGTCGACGACGGCCCGGGCCACATGCGCCGCAGCAGGCCGTCGCGCGCGATCCACTGGTGCTTGACGACGGCCGCCACGTGCAGCACCGAGACGGCGGCCAGCAGGTAGGCGCCGGCCCGGTGCAGCGGCTGCAGCCAGTGCTCGGCGAGCGCGCGGTCCACGGGCACGAAATCGGGCAGCGGCAGCACGCCGAACCACACCACCGGCACGCCGAGCGCCGAGCTCTGGGCCCAGCCCAGCAGCGGCACGGCGAAGAACAGCAGGTACATCAGGCGGTGGCTGGCCGTGCGGCCCGCGCGCTGCCAGCGCGGCATGGCGGCCCGCACGAAGTCGGGCAGGCCGGGCGGCGGATGGCCGAGGCGCCACAGCAGGCGCACGGCGGACAGCAGCAGGATCGCGATGCCGGTCCACTTGTGCCAGCTGTAGAAGCGCACGCGCTGCGGCGAGAACGGCAGCCCGGTCATGTACAGGCCCAGTGCGAGCGCGCCGAGGATCAGCAGCGCCAGCAGCCAGTGCAACCCGATCGCGACCGGCGTGTAGCGGGCGGCCTTCGGTTCGGCGAGGGGCGGGGCGGAGGGGGCGCTGGGCATCGGCGGGCGGGCCGGCATCGGGGATGGCGCGCAGCATAGCTCGGAACGCCGCGCCGGGTGGCGCGGGGCTCAGCGCTGCGCCCGCCGCAGCAGCGCATGCAGCTCGGCCGGCTGCACCGGCTTGCGCAGCGCGTGCCAGCCGCGCTCGTTGGCCAGCCGCTGCGTGGCCTCGTCGATGTCGGCCGACACCAGCGAGATGGCCAGCGCGGGCTTGAGCTGCTGCAGCCGGGTGGCCAGCGCGATGCCGTCGAGCGCGCCCGGCAGCCGGATGTCGCACAGCGCGAGGTCGAGCGCCTGCAGGTCGGCCAGCGCCAGCGCCTCGGCGGCGCTGCCGTAGACGCGCGGCTGCGCGCCCCACTGGCGCAGCAGCGACTGCAGGCTGTCGGCGACCACGGCGTTGTCCTCGACCACCAGCACCGCGAGGCCGGGGCGCAGCGCGGGTGCGGCCTCGGGCGGCGGCTTGAGGGCGGCCGGCGCCGGCGGCGCCGCGTCGGCGGGCGCGGCCGCGAGCTCGAAGGCGAACACCGAGCCGCGCCCGGGCGCCGAGCGCAGTTCGACCTCGATGCCGAGCTGGGTCGCGAGCCGCCGCACGATCGCCAGCCCCAGGCCGTGGCCGCGCTGCAGGTTGCGCTCGACGTTGCCGATCTGCTCGAAGTCGCCGAACACGCGCTCGTGCGCCTCGGGCGCGATGCCGATGCCGCTGTCGCGCACCTCGACGCGCCAGGCGGCCTCACCCTCGCGCCGGCGTGCGCGCACCGCCAGCAGCACGCGGCCCGCGGGCGTGAACTTGACGGCGTTGTCCACCAGGTTGGCGAGCACGCGGCGCAGCGAGACCGCGTCGCTCCAGGCCACCGCGTCGCTCGGGCAGCGCACCAGCACGCGGCGTTCGCCGGCCTGGCGCGCGAGTTCTTGCAGCAGCGGCGCCAGCGCGACCGCGGCCGGGCGCAGCGGGTCGGCCGCGGCCTCGATGCGGCCGATCTCCAGCAGCTGGTTGGTGAGTCCTTCCAACGCCTGCTGGGCGCGTGCCAGCGAGCCCACCGTGTGCTGCACCGCCATCGTGTCGGCGCCCTCGCGCAGCTGCTGGCGCAGCACCTCGGCCTGCAGGCCGATGGCCATCACCGGCTGGCGCAGGTCGTGGTTGGCGGCCGAGAAGAAGCGCAGCCGCTCGGCCTGGGCCTGCTCGGAGGCGCGCAGGCCGGCCAGCGCCTGCTCGCGCAGGGTGCGCTCGTTGAGGCGCAGGCCGATGTTCTCCTCGAGCTGGCGCGAGCGCTCGGCCACCAGCTTCCACATCATGGCGGTGAGGCCGGCGCCGATGACGGCGACCGCGATCATCATCGGCGGCCCGAGCCAGATGCCCATCACGATGATCGGCGCCAGCAGCAGCGTGATCGCGAGCTGCGTGGCCGGCGTGTAGAACGAGACCGAGAAGGCGGCCGACAGCGTCATGCCCATCACGATCACGCCCAGCAGCAGCTGCAGCTCGATGCGCGAGGGGTCGAACAGCAGCACGCCGGCCGCGCCGTGCGCCAGCTCCCAGATGCCGGTGCGCAGCACGTGCACGCGCTGGGCGCGGCGCAGGCTCGCGGGCGTGAAGGGCTCGGGCAGGCGCTGCGGCACGAAGGCGCGCATCACCGTCACCAGCGTGATCAGGCCCAGCCAGGCCAGCGACAGCGGCAGCGAGAACTGCCAGGCGAACAGCGCCGCGATGCCGCAGTTCAGCAGGTACTGCACCGCCAGGATCGGCCCGATCGGCTGCACCGAGATGCGCAGCACCTCGCACTGGATGGCGAAGCCGTCGTCCCGCGCCGCCCCGGGGGAAGAGGGGTTTCCGCCGGCGCTGGCGGGGTGGGCGGCGGGCGCCGCGGAGTCGTGCAGGGGCTTCATGGACCGGACCACTATAGGCAAGCAGGGCGACACAGCGACAATGGCAATCCCGTAGCCGGCCGTCGACCAAGCGAACTTCCGTGAATGATCTCTCCCTTTTCCTGCCTTGCGCCGCCGGCGTCGAGGAGTTTCTCGCGCAGGAGGTGCATGCGCTCACCGGCCGTGCCGGCGACGACCTGCTGATGCTGCGCGGCGGCGTGCGGGTGCGCGCCGACTGGCGCGAGGTGCTGCAGCTCAACCTGCACTGCCGCCTCGCGCAGCGCGTGCTCGTCGAGCTGGCCCAGGGCCTGTACCGCAACGAGAACGACCTCTACGGGCTGGCCAGCGGCGTGGCCTGGGAGATCTGGTTCACGCCCAGGCAGACCTTCAAGATCGAGACCACGGCCCAGCACAGCCCGCTGCAGAGCCTGAACTTCGCCACCCTGCGCATCAAGGACGCGATCGCCGACCGCTTCCGCGCCAAGGCCGGCGGCGTGCGCCCCAGCATCGAGACCCAGTGGCCCGACTGCCGCGTGTTCGCGCACCTGACCACCGACACCTGCACCCTCTACATCGACACCTCGGGCGAGCCGCTGTTCAAGCGCGGCTGGCGCCAGGACAAGGGCGACGCGCCGCTGAAGGAAACCCTGGCCGCCGCCATGCTGGCCGCCAGCGGCTGGTGGAACCCCGAGACCGGCGAGGTCGACGACAAGCCGCTGTACGACCCCTGCTGCGGCAGCGGCACCATCGCCATCGAGGCGGCCCAGATCGCGCTCGGCATCCCGGCCGGCTGGCTGCGCCGCTTCGGCTTCGAGAAGCTGCTGCCGTTCCAGCCCCACGTGTGGGCCGCGGTGCGCGCCGCCTCCGAACCGCCGGCGGCCGAAGCGGGCGCCGCGCCGCGCATCTTCGGCTCCGACGTCTCGCACCGCATGGTCGATTTCGCGCAGCGCAATGCCGAGCGCGCGGGCGTCGATCATGCGGTCGAGTTCCGCGGCGGCGACGCGCTGCAGCGCATGCCGCCCGCCGCGGCCGGCCTGATCGTGCTGAACCCGCCCTACGGCGAGCGCATCGGCATCGGCGGCGTGGCGCGCAGCGGCGCGCGCGAGACCGCTCAGGTGGCGGCGCCGGCCGCGGGCGAGGGGGAAGGCGACGGCGGCGAATTCTTCCCGCAGCTCGCGAGCCACTGGAAGAAGAACTACCCGGGCTGGACCGCCTGGGTGCTCACGCCCGACCTCAAGCTGCCCAAGCGCATGCGCCTGAAGGAATCGCGCCGCGTGCCGATGTGGAACGGCCCGATCGAGTGCCGGCTGTTCCGCTTCGACATGGTGGCGGGCTCAGCGCGCGGGTAGCGAGGCGGCGTCGGCCGGCGCTGGCGCCGCGCCGTCGCCACCGGTGCGCGGCGGGCGCACGCTGCAGGCCGCGTTCACGGTGCGCACCGCGAGATCGGGCGGCGCGCCCGCGAAGGCCATCGGCCGCCGGTCCTGCGGCTCGAACACGCGCACCGCGATGGGTTCGCCCACGAAGTCGGGCCGGCCGTAGTAGGTGGCGCTCACATAGCGAGCGGCGCGCGCCTCGCAGTCGACCTGCACGCGGCTCGTGAACGAGCGGAACACGATGCCGTCGCGCGTGGTGCGCGGCGCGGCCAGGCTCAGGCGCACCGCCATCGTGCGCTGCGAGCCCTCGGCCTCCACGCTGGTGGGGTCGACCTGCACGTAGCTCTCGCCGGGCACGCCGGCCGAGCCGCGCAGGGTGAACCATTCGGCACGGGCGCCGGCGGCGGCGAGGAGCAGGAGGCACAGCAGCGAGAATCGCTTCATCGAAAGAAGATGCAACAGGGCGATGGCGGATGCGCGATTGTCCCTGCCCCCGTCCCGCCGCGGGCGCCATCGTGTGATTTGACATGTCCCTGCCTTCCCCCGGCGCGCACGCCGCCGATGCCGCTGCCGCTCCCGCCGATGTCGTCATCGACACCAACATCGCGCTCGACCTGCTGGTGTTCGACAACCCCGAGAGCGCGCCGCTCGCGGCCGCGCTCGCCGAGGGCCGGCTGCGCTGGCTCGCGACCGCGGCGATGCGCGTGGAGCTCGCGCGCGTGCTCGGCTATCCGCTGATCGTGCGCCGCCTCGCGCAGCGCGAGCGCGCGGCCGAGGCGGTGCTGGCCGAGTTCGACGCGCGCTGCGTGATGGTGGACGGCGTGCCGCCGCGCGCGAGCTGCGTGTGCAAGGACCCCGACGATCAGGTCTTCATCGACCTCGCGGTCGCGCGCGGCGCGCTGCTGCTGAGCAAGGACCGCGCGGTGCTCGTCATGCGCAAGCGGCTGGCCGCGCGCGGCGTGGTCGTGCGTTCGGACTGGGCCGCCGGGTAGGCCTTCGGCCTGCATGCGCGGGCGACGCCGGCCGACACGGCTTCGCGGCGCCGCGATGGGCATACAGGTGCCATCGCACGGCTCAATGGAGGCTCGCGTACGGCGGGGGATTCAGAGGGCCGATGGGAAAAGACGAGGAAAAAAGGTTGCATGCGCAAGCTGTCTAGACAGCCATGGCAGGGCACGCAGATGCACCACTGTGGCGTTTGCCATGAGCGCATAAACACCGCCGTCATCCGCATAGGGTCTGGCATTTGCTTGTGGCCCTCACTATCTTCCGCCCCGCGCAAGCGGCCCCACCCAGGGAATCGGCAGCCTCGCGGCTGACACGCAAAGAAGGTCCGCTCGACTTCGGAAGCCGGCGATTCGTCGTCGGCCGATCCGCGCCGCCACGTTCGGCCGGCGCCATGTCCAACACCAAGAAAGTCATGCCGAATCCAAGCCAAAGACCACCGCGCCAGCTGCTGCCCGAATTCGAAGTCGAGATGTCCCGTTCGCCCGCCCTGGGCTATGAATCCCCGCAGGAGCGCGGCCTGGTGCGCTGCCTCAAGCACGGCTACCCGACGCCGCTCGCGCGCTGGCACTGCCACGAGGAGTACGAGCTGCACCTGATCGTGGCGACCTCGGGCACCGCCTTCGTCGGCGACTGGATCGGCGACTTCGAGCCCGGCCACCTCGTGCTGTGCGGACCGAAGCTGCCGCACAACTGGATCTCGCGCGAGGTGCCGTCCGAGGGCGTGGCCGTGCGCGACCTCGTGATCCAGTTCCTGCACGACCCGATCGTCGAGGCCGCGCAGAAGATCCCCGAGCTGCTCGAGGCGGTGCGCGTGCTCGAGCGCGCGCGCCACGGCATCGAGTTCTTCGGCATGGCCGAGCAGGCGCAGACGCACTGGCGGCGCGTGAAGGCCGCGCGCGGCCTCAAGCGCTTCAGCCTGTTCTGCGACTTCCTCTCCGACCTCGCGCAGTGCGGCGACTACCGGCTGCTCTCGGGCATGCAGGGCGAGGGCGACAACCAGATCGATGCCATCAACGCGATCGTCACGCGCATCGAGAAGAACCCCGAGGCCGAGGCCAACGCGGCCGAGATCGCGGCCGAGCTCGGCATGAACTCGGGCCGCTTCAGCCGCATGTTCCGGCGTGCCACCGGCCACAGCTTCCTCGGCTACGTGAACCAGGTGCGCGTGAACAAGGCCTGCCTGCTGCTGATGCACAGCGATCGCTATGTCACCTCGATCTGCTACGAGGTCGGCTTCAACAACGTCTCGAACTTCAATCGCCATTTCCTCGAGATCAAGGGCGTGACGCCGACCGAGTTCCGGCGGCAGAGCCAGTTGCGGCTCGAGGGCGCGAGCATCGCGGACTGAGTGAAAGTGCCTCGCGGCGCGAGAGTGTTTACCAAAGAATTCTCTCGCGCGATGCAATGGCGATCGACAACGAATTCGTATCGACATTCACAAAAAGTCTATCGAGGCGGCGCCGCGCGGCTTCCTACGATCCGGCTGTCTTTTCAACAGCAGCCAACTCGCAGAGGAACCTACGCAATGCATAGCCAACGCCTGACACGCATCGGTGCCCGCCTCCTTTCGCAGATCAAGATCCGCGGCCAGGGCATGACCGAGTACCTCGTCATCCTGGGCCTGATCGCGATCGCGGCGATCGCGGTGTTCAGCTTCTTCGGCCAGACCATGCGCAACCAGGTCGCGGGCATGGCGCAGGAAGTGGGCGGCAAGACCGGCACGGCCGAAGTGACCAAGGCGCAGGCCGCGGCCGGCAAGGCCTCCACCAACGCCGACATCAACATGAACATGAGCACCTACACCAAGGGCGGCGCCGACGGCGCGAAGTAAGAGCGGCGCGCGGCATCCATCGCAACGGCGAGCCAGCGAGGTGAGCATCCCTCCATCGCGCAGCGCCCGGCGGCAGTCGGGCCAGGCGATCGTCTGGATCGTCGCGATGCTGCCCTTCATCTTCCTCGCCGTGCTGGTGGTCTACAACACGGCCGCCGCCACGCGCGAGAAGATGAAGCTGCAGGCCACGGCCGATGCCACCACCTACAGCGCGAGCGTGCTCACCGCGCGCACGCTCAACTACCTCTCCTACACCAACCGCGCGATGGCCGCCAACGAGGCCAGCATCGCCACGCTGGCGAGCGTGCAGACCTCGATGGCCGCCTTCATCACGAGCGCGGCCAACATCCAGGAGGGCCTGGTCATCGCCAAGGGCTTCCAGGGCCTGCGCAACCTCGAGCGCAGCCGGCTGCCGATCGTGGGACCGATCTTCGCGCTGCAGTGGCTGGTCAACGTCGGCCAGGCGCAGCGGCTGCAGCGCACCGCCGACCGCATCGCGGGCTTCGTCGAGCCGGCCTCGCGGCCGCTGCAGGTGGGCGTGGACGTGCTGCGCGTGCTCAACCAGGGCATCTCCGCGAGCCAGGCCGCGATGCTCGCGAGCACGGTGGCGCAGCTGCCGCAGCTCATCGTCGACGTGATGCGCAGCAATGATCCCGACGCCACCGTGCCGCCCGGCGAGACCGCGATCCTCGCGACCAAGTACGTGGTCGACCTCGGCACCTACCTCGACACCTACCACCAGTCCACGCGCGGCCCCTTCGACGAGGACGAGTTCAACGAGGTGCTGCGCTTCGCGCACGCGGCGCAGGCCACGCGCGACGACTGGACCAAGAACCGCCGCTTCCTGCCCGACTGGGCGAGCTGGATCGGCTCGGGCCTGGCCGGCGCGATGCACGGCATCGCCAACCAGTTCCCGGTCTCGCCGCCGGGCTTCGCCGAGATCGCGGGCGACGCGCTCGCCGGGCTGGTCGAATGGAAGGGCGGCACCGAACTGGTGGCGGCCCAGAACCTGATCGGCGAGGAGCAGGGCCGCATCCGCTGGCAGTCGGCCGACTCGATCGAGATCAAGCTGCCGATCGGCCTGCTCTACACCGACATCATCGGCGGCGCGAGCGACATCGCGCGCGGCCGCTTCGGCCTCGGTGCCGGCGCCGCCGCGGCCGGCGGCCCCAACTACATGAGCAGCTGGGAAGGCCAGCGCCTCACCCTGCGCAGCTATGCGCGCGAGGCCCGCACCTACGGCGGCCTGAACCGCGAGATCGGCGACCACGCCTACATGGAGCGCGGCTCGTTCCAGCGCGCGGCCGGCGACCGCGACGGCGCCATCCTGCCCGGCGCCTTCCCGGTGCTGGTGTTCAACGCCAAGCTGCACTACGGCCCGCGCACCTCGATCGGCACCAACCTCACGCAGGGCTGGAGCCTGCCGCGCTACGTCGACGTGCGCGAGCATCCGCCGATGCGCGCCAACGAGGCCGACAACTGGATCGCCGAGCAGGCGATCCGCGGCGCCAATCCGCTCAAGTGGGGCAAGAACACCGACAAGGGACCGGCCTTCACGCTGGTGGTGCAGAAGGGCGCCGAGCGCGTGCGCACCGGCCAGGTCGCCGGCTTCGGCGACGCGAGCGAGGAGGGCCGCACCGGCCTGCGCGACAACTTCGCGGGCAACCAGGTGAAGGCGGTGTCGACCGCGCAGGTCTACTTCCGCCGGCCGCAGGACCGCTGGGCGCGGCGCGACTTCTCGGCCACCGATCCGCCGACCGTCGGCGGCCACAACGTCGGCTTCGCGGGCGGCTACATCGAGCACCGCAGCCTGTTCAGCCCCTACTGGCACGTGCACAACATCGAGCCCTCGCTGTGGGCGCGCGCGGTCGCCACCGGCGGCGCAATCGTGAGCGCGGGCGCGCAGGAGGACAACGGGCAATGACCGCACCTCGCATGCATCCGCGCGCCGCGACGCAGCGCGGCCAGTCGATGACCGAGACGCTCCTGATCGCGAGCTTCGCCGCGCTCGCGCTCGCGGCCGTGCCGGCCATCGGCGAGTACGGGCTCAAGCGGCTGCAGACGGTGTCGGCCGCGCGGCTGGTGGCCTGGCAGCGCACCGTGTGGCTGCCCGACGAGCACGGCGTGAGCGCCGAGGAGGCCAAGGGCGCTTCGGGCGCGATCAAGAAGACCGATGCCGAGGTCACGCGCGACCTGCGGCGCCACATCTTCCGCGACCGCCGCGAAGCGGGCGCGAGCATCCATGCCACCGAGATCGCCGAGTTCGAGGCCACGGTGCCCGCGATCGATCCGCGCACCACGGTCGTCACCGCCTCGAGCACCGCGCAGTCGCTGCCCTCGCTGATGAATGCCTCCGACGTGCTGTGGGACAACGTGCGCGTGGCGCAGAACGCGCTGGGCAACAACCTCGTCACCGGCTCGCTCGGCAAGTTCACCTTCATCAGCAGCGGCTACCTGCGCAACGAGGTCAAGGTCACGCAGACCAACCCCGCCTTCGCGCTGGTGCCGCAGATCGAGCTCGGCGAGCAGGTCACGATGCTGACCGAGGCCTGGAATGCCGGCGGCACCAACCGCGAGGAGAAGAAGATCCAGGGCCTGGTGCCGCTGAAGCTGACCGACAGCGTGTTCTACCAGCAGCTGCGCGGCGGCCTGCACCAGACCGCCTACAGCATCAGCCAGGTCTACCCGGCCTTCGCCAACTCCAACCTCACCTTCGGCCTCACGCCCGGCGACGCGCTCGAGAAGACGCCGCTGGACCGCTTCGAGCGCTTCCCGGGCGAGACGCCGCCCGCGGGCGAGGCCGGCGGCGGCGCCGATGCCGACGGCGGCAGCCCGCGCGACAAGTTCCGCTACTACCGCGCGTTCCCGCCGACGCCGGTGGTCAACACGCTGCCCTGAGGCCATGAAGCGAACGCACGCAACCATCCGACGCCTGGGCGCCTGCGTCTGGCTGGCGCTCGCGGGCTGGGCCGGCGCGGCCGCGCCGCAGCGCGACTGGCCGCAGGTGCCGGTGCCCGGGGATGCGCGCGCCTTCTGGGTCGCCGAGTACATCGAGCAGAACACGGTGCCGATGCAGATCCGCGGGCTGGAGTCGAAGGCCCCGATGAAGGAGGTCTCGCGCTACTACGAGAAGTGGCTGGCCGAGCGCCCCGGCTACGGCGTCACCACGCTGGGCGCGGTGCGCATCCTCGGCGCGCGCTTCGGCGACTACCAGGTCACGGTGCAGCTGCGCGACACGCCCGAGGGCACCATCGGCCGGCTGGTGTCGGCCGCGGTCTACGAGCCCGTGGGCGACGTGCAGGAGCGCAGCGCGCGCATCGGCCGCGGCTTCCCGCGGCCGGCCGGCTCGCAGGTGGTGTCGGACACGCTGTCGTGGGACCAGGGCCAGCGCAACCGCACCATCGTCGTGACCAACGGCGTGAGCGTGGAGACCAATGCGCTCTACCTGCGCGAGCAGCTGCTGCGCCTGGGCTGGACGCTGGTGCAGGACCGCACCATCGAGGGCGGCCAGCGCAGCGCCCTGGTGTTCCGCCGCACCAACGAGGAAATGGCCGTGACCATCGTCAAGCGCGATCAGGCCTATGTCGTCACCGCCAGCCAGACCTCGCCCGAATGAAGCGCCCGCGCCACATTCCCCCGCACCGCCAGCGCGGCCAGACCATCCTCGAGTACGCCATCGTCGCCGGCATCCTCGCCACGATGCTGTTCGCCACCTTCCCGGGCGCCGACCGCTCGGTGGTGGGGCTGCTGATCAAGGCCTTCCGCGATGCCTGGGCCACCTACTCGTACACGCTGTCGTTCCCGCTCTAGCGCCTTCCCTTTCCTCTCTCTCCTCTCCCGCATGAAACCCGCCTCCGCCCGATTCACCAAGTTCAAGCACAGCGTGCGGCGGCTCTCGCCGCTGATCGGCGCGGTGGCCCTCGGCGTGCTCGCCGCCGGCCTGGGCTGGTACTACCTGCGCGCCAGCGAGCGCGAGATCGCGGCCAGCCTCGAGAAGGATGCCGACAGCCAGCGGCGCGACGTGGTGGTGGCGCGCCAGGCGCTGGCCGACGGCGTCAACGTGATGCCCAACATGGTGGCCAAGCGCTCGGTGCCCAACGAGTACGTGCACAACGACGCGCTCACGCCCGAGACCTTCCAGCAGTTCGTGGGCCGCACGCTGACCGTGCCGGTGGCGCCGGGCAAGCCGCTCTTGGCCTCCTTCTTCGCGCAGCCGCGCAAGGTGTTCGCGCAGGAGATCGAGCAGGGCGTGCGCGCCGTCACGATTCCCGTGGACGAGATCAGCTCCATCTCGGGCATGCTGCGCGCGGGCGACCGCATCGACTTCATGTACGTGGTCGACAAGGGCGCGGCCGCGGCCGGCGGCGAGCCCTCGGTGGTGGTGCCGCTGCTGCAGGACGTGGAGGTGCGCGCCACCGGCCAGATCACCTCCGAGCAGTTCGCGGCGCTGCGCCGCCGGCCCGACGTGGCGGCCGATGCCGATCCCTATGCGCAGCAGCGCTACTCGACCGTCACGGTCGCGATCCAGCCGCAGGACGCGCAGAAGCTGATCCTCGCGCAGCGGCTCGGCAAGATCGTCGCCGCGCTGCGCAACCCCGAGGACCGCGCGACCATGCACACGGGCGTGGACGCGGTCGACCTCGACGCGGTGGTGGCCGGCTTCCGGCCGCAGCGCGGCGGCCCGGTGGTGGCCGCGCGCGGTCCGGCGCCGCGCCCGGGCGTGGAATACATCGTCGGCGGGGCCGGCAACCGCGGTGCGGCGCCCACCCCGAGCCAGATGCTGCCGCAGGGCGAGCTGCCCGTGCGCTGACGCGAGCGCCTCCCCGCCATGCCGGCCGCGCGGAGGGCGCGGCTTCCGAATGTTGTTCCGAAAAGAAGTCCGAATGAATCTCAAGCGATGCACCCTGGCAGCGAGCGCGCTGTGTCTTGTCCTTCATGGCGCGGCCCGGGGCGCCGAGGGCACCATCACGGGCAGCGGCTCCTACGTGGGGCCTGCGCGCGCCATGGGCGGCGCGCCCGCGACGCTCGCGGTGCCGATCCCCGCGCCGCCGCCGTCGCTGCCTTCCGCGGCACCGTTCGCCGCGCCATCCGCCGCGCCCGCCGCCGAGCGCTCGCCCGGCATCCGGCCGCCGGCGCCGCCGCCGGCCGTCGCGCCGGTGATCACGCCCGAGGAGCTGCAGCGCATCGCGCAGCGCGCCACCGTGCTGCAGGACCTGCCGCAGACGCTCACGCTCTACGTCGGCCAGATGGTGCTGGTGAAGATGCCCGGCGTGGCGCGCGTGGCGATCGGCAGCGGCAAGGTGATGGAGGCGCGCGTGCTCGACGGCGCCAACCTGCTGATCACCGCGCAGGACGCGGGCGACAGCACGCTGCACGTGTGGGAGAAGGGCGGGCGCGTGCGCAAGCTCAAGGTGCGCGTCAACGTGGTCGACCTCGAGCGCATCGCCGAGGAGCTGCGCGAGATCACGCACGGCATCACCGGCGTGAACATCCGCCGCGTCGGCGAGCGCGTGATCCTCGACGGCAGCAACCTCGACCCGGCCGCGGTCGAGCGGCTCAACACCGTCGCCCAGCTCTACGCGCCGGCCGCGGTGTCGCTGGCCACGGCCGACCGCATCCGCGTGGACCGCATGGTCGACATCCAGGTGCGCATCGTGGAGTTCACCAAGACCGCGCTCGACGACCTCGGCGTGCGCTGGCAGAGCTCGGGCGACGGCTTCAACTTCGGCCTGTTCTCGGACATCGCGGGCAACGGCCGCTACCGCATCCTGCCCGACAACTCCGGCTTCAACACCAGCACGCCCGAGGGCGCGGCCTTCCTCGCGCAGCGCCACCGCTCGCCGCAGGCCTACTTCGGCCTCGCCACCAGCCTGACCTCGCAGATCAACCTGCTGGTGCAGCGCGGCAACGCCTACCTGCTGGCCTCGCCCAACCTCAGCACGCGCAGCGGCGGCGAGGCCAAGTTCCTGGCCGGCGGCGAGATCCCGCTGCCCGCGCTGAGCACGCAGGGCGCGGGCTCGGTGGAGTTCAAGCCCTACGGCGTGCGGCTCAACATCAAGCCGATCGCCGACGGCGAGGGCAACATCTCGGGCAGCATCCTGACCGAGGTCAGCAGCATCGACCGCAGCGTGGCGGTGCAGGGCATCCCGGGCCTGCTCATTCGCCGCACCGACACCGAGTTCAACGTCAAGGCCGGCGAGACCATCGTGCTGTCGGGCCTCCTGAGCCGCGAGTCCACGCGCTCGAGCGACGGCGTGCCCGGCCTGCGCAAGGCGCCGGTGATCGGACGCGCCTTCCGCGCCGACACCGACAACGACAAGGAGCAGGAGGTGGTGGTGTTCATCACGCCGCGCGTGGTCGATCCCTCGTACAGCCAGCCGCGCATCGAGCGCGCGCGCCAGATCGAGGGCGACGTCTCGCGCAACTTCGAGACCCTGACCGAGGACCGCTCCGACCCCGAGCGCCGCCGTCCGCCGCCGCCGGCCGCCAGCATCGACGGCCTGGTGCCGCCCGCGCCGCCGCGCGAGAGCGAGACGCCCGACAACCCGCTGGGCTCTCCCGCCAACCCGATCGCCCCCTGAGCGGGCCGCGCACCATGCACAAGGTCTTCGTCAATTCCCCGCAGCAGCCGGTGCGCGAGTTCCCGTTCGACGCGCCCGAGCTGCAGGTCGGCAAGGACGCCGCGAGCCGCATCGTGCTCAGCGGCTGGAACGTCGCGAAGCAGCATGCGCAGTTCGTGCTGCACGAGGACGAGGTGTTCGTGCAGGACCAGGGCAGCCTGTTCGGCACCTGGGTCGACGGCAACCGCGTCACGCGCTACGGCCCGTTCAAGGGCGGCGAGGAGATCATCATCGGCGGCCACACGCTGGTGGTGTCGCTCGACAGCGCGATCCGAGCGCCGCGCGCCGACGGCCACGAGGCCGAGGAGACGCGCTCGCGCGACGCCGTGCCCGCGCTGCAGGAGGACCCGCTGCTGCAGTGGCGCCGCACCCTGCACCGCACGCTGCTGCAGCAGCTGGACAACCGGCGCGTCGACACCGCGAACATGAAGGACGAGGAGCTGCGCTCCAACATCCGCGCGCTGATCGCCGAGATCATCCGCGACACGCGCGACCTGCCCGCCGAGCTCGACCGCGCGCTCCTGAGCCAGCAGCTGCTCGACGAGGCCATCGGCCTCGGGCCGCTGGAGGTGCTGCTCAAGGACGAGAGCGTGACCGAGGTGATGGTCAACCGCTTCGACGAGATCTGGATCGAGCGCGCCGGCCGCCTCGAGCGCACCAGCGTGGCCTTCACCAGCAACATCGCGGTGCTCGGCGCCATCGAGCGCATCGTCACGCCGCTCGGGCGGCGCATCGACGAGAGCTCGCCGATGGTCGACGCGCGGCTCAAGGACGGCTCGCGCGTGAACGCGATCATTCCGCCGCTGGCGCTGCGCGGGCCCAGCGTCACGATCCGGAAGTTCCCGAAGAACCGCATGAGCCACGAGGGCATGCAGCGCATCGGCTCGCTGACCGCGCCGATGGTGGAGTTCCTGCGCATCGCGGTGGAGGAGAAGCTCAACATCATCGTCTCGGGCGGCACCGGCACCGGCAAGACCACGCTGCTGAACATGATGTCGAACTTCATCCCGGGCAACGAGCGCATCGTCACCATCGAGGACGCGGCCGAGCTCTCGCTGGGGCAGCCGAACCTGGTGTCGCTCGAGTCGCGCCCGGCCAACATCGAGGGCAAGGGCCAGATCTCGATCCGCGACCTGGTGCGCAACGCGCTGCGCATGCGGCCCGACCGCATCGTGGTCGGCGAGTGCCGCGGCGGCGAGGCGCTCGACATGCTGCAGGCCATGAACACCGGCCACGACGGCTCGCTGACCACGCTGCACAGCAACTCGCCGCGCGACGCGGTCTCGCGCCTGGAGGTGCTGGTGACCATGGCCGGCATGAGCATCCCGGTGGCCGCGATCCGCGAGCAGATCGCCTCGGCGGTGGACCTGATCGTGCAGCTCACGCGCTTTCCCTGCGGCAGCCGCAAGGTCACGCAGATCACCGAGGTGGCGGGCTTCGCCGAGGGCGTGATCCAGTTCCAGGACGTCTATGCCTTCCGCAAGACCGGCGTGGACGAGAACTACCGCACCGTGGGCCACTTCGAGGCCGCGGGCACCGTGCCCGAGTTCTTCACGCGGCTGCAGGAGCACGGCGTGAAGCTCGACCTGGACTTCCTCTTCGGGGAGACGACGCGATGAAGACCCTGGTGCTGTTCGCCTCCGTGCTCTGCGGCATGGGCTTCTTCACGCTGTGCGGCTACCTGTTCCTGCGCGGCTCGCCCGAGCTCGCCTCGCGCCTCATGCAGCGGCTGCAGTCGAGCGGGCGGCGCACGCTCAACCTCTCGGAGTTCCAGGCCCAGCACGCGGTGGCCTTCGCCTCGGGCCACGTGCTGCTGGTGGCGCTGTGCGGCCTGCTGGGCTGGGCCGTCACCGGCAAGCTCATGGGCGGCGCGGTGGCGGCGGTGGTGCTGTACCTGCTGCCGGCGCGCTGGTTCGCCTGGCAGCGCAAGAAGCGGCGCAAGCAGATCGAGGCCGAGCTGCCCGACGCGCTGCTGTTCATCGCGAGCGCGCTGCGCGCGGGCAGCGCGCTGTCGGTGGCGCTGCAGGTGCTGGTGCGCGACCAGCAGGGGCCGCTGGGCCAGGAGTTCGGGCTGGTGCTCAAGGAGCAGCGCCTGGGCGTGAGCTTCGACGACGCGATCCAGAAGATGGCGCAGCGCCTGGGCATCCCCGACTTCGTGCTGGTGGTGGTGGCGCTGCGCGTGTCCAAGGAGGTCGGCGGCAACCTCTCGGAACCGCTGCAGGCGCTGGCCGAGACGCTGCGGCGCAAGGCGATCCTCGAGGGCCGCATCCAGGCGCTGACCGCGCAGGGCCGCATCCAGGGGCTGGTGATGACGCTGTTCCCGGTGTTCCTCGGCGGCGTGCTCTACATGATGCAGCCCACCATGGAGCTGCTGTTCACCACCACCATCGGCTGGGTGGTGATGACCGTGGCGCTGGTGATGCTGCTGCTGGGCTACCTGATGATCCGCAAGATCGTCGCGATCGACATCTGAGCACCGCGAGGCCGCCCCATGCGTTCGCTGATCCTGCTCGCCATCGTCTTCCTGTGCGCCACCACGGGCGTGATCCTGCTGCTGTACGTGATCTCGCTGATCCGCAAGGCGCGGCCCTCCGAGCGCACGCACATGGACCCGCTGCCGCGGCTGCTGCGCATCGTGTGGCCCGCGGTCAACATCCTGCAGTTCCACATCTCCGAGATGGCGCCCACCGCGATGCTGGTGCGGCGCCGGCGCCAGCTGCAGCTCGCGGGGCTGGAGTTCGTGCTCAAGGCCGAGGAGTTCATCGCGGTGCAGGTGGTGGCGCTGCTGGTGGTGGGCGCGCTGGGCCTGTGGTGCGCGGGCCTGCTCGACGCGATGGCCGGCACCAAGGTCTGGGTCACGCTGGCCTCGTGCCTCGCGGGCTGGTACTACCCGGTGCTGTGGATGCGCGACCGGCGCAAGCGCCGCGAGAAGGAGATCCTGCGCACGCTGCCGGGCTACCTCGACATGATCACGCTGTGCTGCCAGGCCGGCCTGAGCCTCACCGGCGCGATCGCGCAGGCGGTGCAGAAGGGACCGGGCGGCGCGCTCGGGCAGGAGTTCGACCGCATGATGCGCGAGATGCGCACCGGCGCGAGCCGCATGGACGCGCTCAACGCCATGGCCGAGCGGCTCGACAACAAGCACATCAAGAGCCTGGTGTCGAACCTCACGCAGGCCGAGTCGCTGGGCGCGAGCCTGGCCGACACGCTGACCGCGATCTCCGAGCAGCGCCGCACCGAGCGCTTCCAGCAGGCCGAGAAGCTCGCGATGGAGGCGCCGGTGAAGATGATCGGGCCGCTGGTGATCTTCATCTTCCCGGTGACCTTCATCATCATCTTCTTCCCGCTGGTGATGCAGTTCCTCGAGACCCAGCGCTGAAGGCAAGGCATGCGCATCGTCTCGCTCCGCGCCACCGCCGCCCGCGCGCCCTTCGGCCCGGTGCGCGTCGCCGAGCGCGGCTGGGACCGCACGCGCGGGCTGCTCGGGCGTGCGCGCATCGAGGGCGGCGAGGGCCTGCTGATCACGCGCTGCAGCTCGGTGCACACCGTGGGCATGCGCTATGCGATCGACGTGGTGTTCCTCGACCGCGAGGGCCGCATCGCGCGCATCGTCGAGGGGCTGCGGCCGATGCGCATGGCGCTGTGCCTGGGCGCGGCCAGCGTGCTCGAGCTGGCCGAGGGGCAGGCCGCGCGGCTGTCGCTGCGGCCCGGGCTGCTGCTCGAAGGCTGGTAGGAACCACGACAAGGAGATGGAAGCCATGCGACACCGAACCCGTTCGCCGTATGCAACGCGCCGCCGCCCCGCGCGCGGCGTCTCGATGGTCGAGACCCTGATCGCGCTGCCGGTGCTGATCCTGTTCGTGACCAGCGTGGTCCAGTTCGGCCTGATCTACCGCGCCAAGCTCACGCTCGAGTACGCGGCGCACGAGGCCGCGCGCGCCGGTTCGCTGAACAACGGCATGCCGCTGCCCTTCATCTTCCGCATCGGCAACTCGACCATGCCGGGCGTGGGCACCGTCAACAGCGCTGCGCTCACCACGCTGACCAACGCGCTCACGCGCGGCAGCGTGTGGCAGGGCCTGGTGAAGGGGATGATGCCGCTGCAGGTGCGCGAGTCGAGCGTGGGCGGCATGCTCTCGGGCTGGGTGGCGACCAACAAGGACCTGATCGAGTCGGCCTGCATCGAGTACCTGAACCCGACGCAGACCACCTTCGTCGACTGGGCCTTCATCGAGAACTTCGGCGAGCACCGCTGGATCGTGCAGATACCGAACGACACCCTGCGCTACCGCAAGCCGCTGCCCTACGACTACAAGGCCAAGGCCATGGGCACGGCGGCCGGCATCAACGACCCGACGCCGCCCGACGCCGAGCTGCGCGGCACCGCCTCGAACAAGACGCTGGGCGAGACCAGCGTGCTGCACCTGAAGGTGCACTACGGCTACCGGCTCGGCATCCCGGTGGCCAACCGCATCATCCTCAAGGCGCTGCAGGGCTACCAGTTCGTGGCCGAGGCCTGGTTCAAGCTGCTGTCGCCCGACGGCGCGACCGCGCCCGCGGGCGACTTCCGCTTCACCCAGCTCGAGGCCTACTACATCGCCAACGGCAAGATCCCGCTCACGGCCGAGGGCGTGGTGGGCATGGAGTCGCCGATCTACTGGCACCCGTTCTACGCCTTCGGCCCGCAGGCCGACCGCACGATCGGCATCCAGTGGGACCCGGCCTGGAGCCAGAACACCGGCACCAACGTGCTGGAGGCGCCCGGCGACGCGATCACCAACGTCAGCGCCTTCATCCGCAACAACAGCACCGAGTGGGCCACTCAGCTGGCCGCGCGCGGCCTCGACGCGCTGGCCGACAAGGTCGGCGACGGCAACGCCTTCTGCCCGGCGATCTGGGACGCCTCGGTCAAGGGCCAGCTCGACAACGTGCCGAGCCCGGACGGCAGCACGGGCGGCGGCGGATGAGCGTGCCGGTCTCGTCTGCGCGCGCGGCCGGCCTGTGCGCCGCCACCATCTTCGTCTCGGCCTTCCTGCTGTTCCTGGTGCAGCCGATGGTGGGGCGCCAGATCCTGCCGTGGTTCGGCGGCTCGGCCGCGGTCTGGACGCTGTGCCTGGTGTTCTTCCAGCTGCTGCTGCTGGCCGGCTACTTCTATGCCGAGCGGCTCGCGCGGCGGCCGCTGCGCACGCAGGCGGCGGTGCATGCGCTGCTGCTGCTCGCGGCCTGCGCCACGCTGCCGGTGATCCCGGGCGCGGCATGGCGCCCCGACGGGCAGGGCGACCCCTCGCTCGGCGTGCTCGCCGTGCTGGCCGCGACGGTGGGGCTGCCCTATCTCGCGGTGTGCACCACCGGCCCGCTGGTGCAGAGCTGGGTGGCGCGGCTGCATGCGCACGACGCGCCGCGGCGCGCGCGCGTGTACCGGCTGTTCGCGCTGTCGAACCTGGCCGCGCTCGCGGCGCTGGTGGCCTATCCGTTCGCGATCGAGCCGGTGTTCGCGCTGCGCACCCAGGCGCTGGCCTGGTCGGCCGGCTTCGTGCTGTTCGCGCTGCTGGCCCTGGGCTCGCTGTGGGCGGTGGCGCGCTGGCAGCGGTGCGCGGGCGAGGCGCCCGCGCCCGCCGCGCGTCCGGCCGCGCCGCCCGGCTGGCGCGACCAGCTGCTGTGGCTGCTGCTGTCGGCGCTCGGCACGGTGGCGCTGCTCGCGGTCTCGGCCTTCATCACGCAGGACATCGCCTCGGTGCCGCTGCTGTGGATCCTGCCGCTCGCGCTGTACCTGCTGTCGTTCGTGCTGTGCTTCGACAGCGAGCGCTGGTACCGGCGCGCCGTGTTCTGGCCCGCGGTGCTGCTGCTGGTGCCGGTGATGGGCTGGTATCCGACCACCGCGCAGCGCGCGCTGCCGATCGCCGCCGCGGTGGGGCTCTACGCGCTGGGCCTGTTCGCGGTCTGCATGTTCGCCCACGGCGAGCTCGCGCGCGCGAAGCCCGCGCCCGAGCGGCTCACGCGCTTCTACCTGATGGTGGCGCTCGGCGGCGCGATCGGCGGCCTGTTCGCGGGCGTGGCCGCGCCGCACCTGTTCGACGGCTACTGGGAACTGCCGCTGTGCCTCGCGCTGCCGGGGCTGCTGATGCTGTGGCTCACGCGCGGCCAGCAGCGCGGCCCGTGGCCATGGTTCGCCTTCGGCGTGGTCGCGGGCTTCGCGGCCTGGCTGCGGCTGGCCTCGGTCGCGGTCTCCAGCGGCGTGTACCACGCCATGGTGGCGGCGCTGGCGCTCGTGGCCGTGGCCTACACCGCGCGGCGCGCGCGCTCCTGGTCGGCGGGCGCGGGCCTGATGGGCGCCTTCGCGGCAGCCGCGGTCGCCTGGTTCACGCTGTCGAACCTGCGCGAGACCGACGGGCGCACCGCGCTGCGGGCGCGCAACTTCTACGGCGCGCTGCGCGTCGAGCAGTTCGGCGCCACCGATTCGCCCACCGCCTCGCGGCGGCTGATGCACGGCGTGATCTCGCACGGCGAGCAGCGCCTGGGCGCGGTGGCGCGCAGGCTGCCGAGCACCTACTACGGGCCGGGCTCGGGCGCCGGGCTGGCGATCGCGGCGCGCGGCACGCAGCCGCAGCGGGTGGCGGTGATCGGCCTCGGCGTGGGCACGCTCGCGGCCTACGGCCGGCCCGGCGACACCTACCGCTTCTACGAGATCAACCCGCTCGTGATGGCGGTCGCGCGCTCGCACTTCAGCTACCTCGCCGATTCGCCTGCCACCATCGAGATCGCGCAGGGCGACGCGCGGCTGCTGCTGCAGCGGGAGCTCGAGGCGCGCGGGCCGCAGGGCTTCGACGTGATCGTGGTCGACGCCTTCTCGGGCGACTCGATCCCGATGCACCTGATGACGCGCGAGGCGCTCGCGCTCTATGCCAGGCACCTCGCGCTCGGCGGCGTCGTGGCCTTCCACATCAGCAACCGCCACCTGGCGCTGGCGCCGGTGGTGCGCCGGCTGGCCGACACGGCCGGGCTGCAGGCGCGGCGCGTGCACCACGTGCCCGATGCCGACAGTCCCGCGCTCGAGCACACCTCGGAGTACGTGCTGCTGTCGCGCGACGCGGGCTTCATCGAGGGCGCGGCGATGCGCGAGCACGGCGAGCCCATCGAGGCGTCCGCGGCCGCGCCCTGGAGCGACGACCACGCCAACCTGCTGGCCGCGATGCGCTGGACGCCGCGCTGACGAGCCTCAGCGCGCCGGCGGCAGGTGCCAGCGCCCGAGCAGCCGCGCCACCGCGCGCACGCGCTGCGTGTCGCGGCCCCAGCGGCGGCTCGCGGGCAGCTTCTGCGCCCACTTCATGCGCCGCGCCGCGTTCGCGATGCGCTCGCGCACGTCGGCGTTCACCTCGGCCAGCGCCGCATGCCAGTGCTGGCCGGCGGCATCGGGCGCGGCGGCCTCGAGCATCATGGCCGTGGAATGCAGGTAGCTGAGCCAGTCGCGCGCCTGGCATTCGGCCAGCGTCATCACCTCCGAGGGGTCGTCCTCGAAATCGATGTAGCCGATCACGCCGTCGGGGCACTGCACCAGGTTGCGGTCGAAGGCCTGGCTCAGGTGCTGGCCGTGCGCATGCACGGTGGCGATTGCCGCCAGCCCCTCGCGCCAGACCGCGAGCAGCGCGGCCGGGCCGGCGGCCGCGGCCTGGTCGAGCCGTTCCTGCAGCACCACGGTGCCGCGCCCGCTGGCGCCCAGGTCGGAGATCAAGAGGCCGTCGGCCTGTTCGGCCAGCACCCGCGGCACGCGCAGGCCGGCCGCGGCCAGCTGGCGCAGCCGGCGCGCCTCGGTCGCGATGGCGGCCTCGCCGCCGGGATTGGGCACCGGCTTGATGATGTCCAGCCCCGCCATGCGCGCGACCGCGGCCATCACCCGGTAGCCCCACTTGCCGTGGCGCGGGCCGGCCTTCTTGAGCCACACGCGCTCGTCGCCGAAGCGGTGGCTGGCCACGTTCCTGGCCTGGCGCGGCAGGGTGGCGCGCAGGAAGGCCGCGTAGTCGCCCGGCGCGGGCGCGGAGGGGATCGCGTCCAGCGGGGCCGGGCCCGAGGCCACGCCCTTGCGCATCGAAAGGCGCGCGCCGGCGCCGCCACGTCGCAGCGGATTCATGCGGCCAGTGCGAGCCCCTGGGGCGCCGTGGCGAGCGCCTCCTGCGTGCCCTGGACCCCCTGCGTCAGGGGCTGGAAGCTGTCGGCGCTGGCCAGCGGCCAGTAGGTGCGGAACACGTTGTGCTGCGCGTCGAGCGGGCCCAGCAGCGCGCCCGGCTGCACCTGCATCACCAGGTTGCTCAAGAGGCGCACCTCGGTGTCGGAGATCCGGCGCACGATGTGGTGGGCCGTGATCTGCTGCGGATGGTCGAGGCCGGCGGCCTGCACCAGCTCCTTGAGCGCGTGCAGCGTGCTGTGGTGGAAGTTGCGCACCCGCTCGGCCTTGGTCGGCACCACCAGCGCCTGCTGGCGTACCGGGTCCTGCGTGGTCACGCCGGTCGGGCAGTGGCCGGTGTGGCAGCTCTGCGCCTGGATGCAGCCCAGGGCCATCATGAAGCCGCGCCCCGCGTTGCACCAGTCGGCGCCCAGCGCCATCATGCGCGCCAGGTCGAAGGCCGTGATGACCTTGCCGGCGCAGCCCAGCTTGATGCGGTGGCGCAGGTTCACGCCCAGCAGCGTGTTGTGCACCAGCAGCAGCCCTTCCTGCAGCGGCGCGCCCACGTGGTCGCTGAACTCGACCGGCGCCGCGCCGGTGCCGCCCTCGGCGCCGTCGACCACGATGAAGTCGGGCGTGATGCCGGTGGCCTGCATCGCCTTGACGATGCCGAACCATTCCCAGGGATGGCCGAGGCAGAACTTGAAGCCCGTGGGCTTGCCGCCCGAGAGCTCGCGCAGCCGGGCCACGAAATGCATCATCTCGGTCGGCGTGGAGAAGGCGCTGTGCGAGGACGGCGAGATGCAGTCCACGCCGATCGGCACGCCGCGCGCGGCCGCGATCTCGGGCGTGACCTTGGGCGCCGGCAGCACGCCGCCGTGGCCGGGCTTGGCGCCCTGGCTCAGCTTGATCTCGATCATCTTCACCTGCGGGTCGCGCGCGTTGGCGACGAAGCGTTCCTCGCTGAAGGTGCCGTCCTCGTTGCGGCAGCCGAAGTAGCCCGAGCCGATCTCCCAGATCAGGTCGCCGCCGTGCACCCGGTGGTGCTGCGAGATCGAGCCCTCGCCGGTGTCGTGCGCGAAGCCGCCGCTCTTGGCGCCCTGGTTGAGCGCGAGGATGGCGTTGGCCGAGAGCGCGCCGAAGCTCATGGCCGAGATGTTGAACACGCTGGCGCTATAGGGCTGCGTGCAGACCTGGGCCGGGTTGGCGTCGGCCGGCTGCGGCGTGCCGCCGATCACGATGCGGAAGTCGTGGCCGGCCAGTTTCGTCGGCTGCATCGAGTGGTTGATCCACTCGTAGCCCGCGATGGTCACGTTGAGCTGGGTGCCGAAGGGCCGGTTGTCGGGCTCGCCCTTGGCGCGCTGGTAGACCAGCGAGCGCTGGGCGCGCGAGAAGGGCGCGGCCTCGGCATCGCTCTCGATGAAGTACTGGCGGATCTCGGGCCGGATGAATTCGAGCAGGAAACGCAGGTGCCCGATCACCGGGTAGTTGCGCAGGATCGCGTGGCGGGCCTGCCGCAGGTCGTGCACGCCGGTGCCAGCGAGCACCGCGAACACCACCAGCGCGATCCAGGCGAACCAGAGATGGGGGGAGGCCAGGACGAAGGCCAGGCTGGCCGCGAAACCGGCCACGCACAGGGCGAAGGCGGTGTAGCGGACCGGGAATGGAGTGATCGTGGGCATGGTTGTTGGGGGTCTGCCGAAGCCTGCTGCATCATAGAGGGCTGCTTCGAACTTGCCATGACGACCTCCCCACCCGACTCCGCCGGCACCAGCCCGGCCCCCGCCACCGATCTGCAACCCCTCGGTCCCGACGACTTCGACGCCCTCGACCGGGCGCTCGACGCGATGCGCGAGCACGACGAGGAAATCCCCCAATGGGAGTTCTGCGAGGGCTTCATGGCGGCGCTGATTTGTACCCGCCGCGTCATCGAACCCTCGGAGTACTGGCCCGTGCTACTGGGCGACGGCTTCGTGCCGGCCCAGCAGATGGAATTCGTCTGGCACTGGAAGCGCCGCTGGCGCGAGATCGAGACCGGTCTCGATGCCGACGTCGAGACGCTCGAGGACGAGCGCAGCTGGCAGCCCGAGGTGCTCGACACCCGCGGCGCCATCGCCATGCTGCCGCCCGAGGAGCGCGCCGAGATGGACGGCGAGTCCCTGCCCTCGTTCGCCCAGATCTGGGCGCTGGGCTTCATGTACGCGGTCGAGAACTGGCCCGAGGACTGGACCCCGCCGCGCGACAAGGAGGCGGCCCGGATGCTCGACGACGCGCTCGAGAACATCGTCGTGCTGACCGAGGACGACAAGGCCAAGCCGGTGCTCTCGATGTACGACGAGAACGGCCCGCCCAGCGTGAGCCAGCAGCGCCTGGACGACTTCGGCGCCGCCATCTGGGCCGTGTACGACCTGCGCCAGCTCTGGAAGAGCCTGGGCCCCAAGGTCGAGACCCTCCGCAAGGAAGCCACGCCCGGCCGCAACGACCCCTGCCCCTGCGGCAGCGGCAAGAAGTACAAGAAGTGCCACGGTGCCGGCTGAGGGCGCCAGTACCGCTTCACCACCGGCCGCGGCGCTGAACGCGCGCGCGGCCTGGGCCATGGTGCTCGCGCTGTGCGCGGGCGTGGCGCTGAGCCAGGCCTTCCGCACCGTCGGCGCCATCATGGCCAGCCCGCTGCAGGCCGAGTTCGGCCTGTCGCCCCAGGCGCTGGGCATCTTCTCGGGCGCCTTCCATTTCGCCTTCGGCGCGATGCAGCTGTTCATGGGCATCGGCATCGACCTGCACGGCGTGCGGCGCACCGTGCTGGTGGCCTTCCCGGTCGCGATCGCGGGCGCGTTGCTGTCGGCCCTGTCCTCGAACTACCTGGTGCTGGTGCTGGCCCAGGCGCTGATCGGCGTGGGCTGCGCGCCGGCCTTCCTGGTCTGCACCGTGTTCATCGCGCGCCACTTCCCGGCCGAGCGCTTCGCCACCGTCTCGGGGCTGGTGCTGGCGATCGGCGGCCTGGGCATGCTGGTCACGGGCACGCCGCTGGCCTGGCTGGTGCAGGCGCATTCCTGGCGCGCCGGCTTCGTGCTGCTGGCGCTGGCCGCGGCGCTGGCCTGGCTCGCGATCTGGCACTGGGTGCGCGAGCCCGCGGCGGCCGTGCCGGCGCGGCGCGAGTCGGTGCCCGAGGCGATCCGCCAGTTCGGCGCGCTGCTGATGCTGCGCCACACGCTGGGCATCGTGGTGCTGGGCGGCGTGACCTACGCCGCCTTCATCTCGCTGCGCGGGCTCTGGCTCGGGCCGCTGATGATCGAGCGACACGGCTTCTCGCTGGTGCAGAGCGGCAACGTCGCGCTCGCGGTGTCGGTGATCTCGCTGGTCGGCGCGCCGCTGTTCGGCCGGCTCGACAGCGCCGATCCCGCCGCGCGGCGCCGCCGCATCGTGCTCTGGGCGCTGGCCTACACGGGCCTGTTCGCGCTGATCGCGTTCGTGCACTCGGCCTGGCTCGACATCGCGGGCATGCTGCTGATCGGCCTGCTCTCGGGCTTCATCGTCTGGCAGTACGCCGACGTGCGCGGCGCCTACCCGGCGGCGCTCACGGGGCGCGCGATGGCGGTCTTCACCATGGCGATGTTCATGGGCGTGGCGCTGATGCAGTGGGGCACGGGCGTCGCCGCCTCGGTGGCGGTGGCGCACGGCGGCGATCCGCTCACGGCCGTGCTGGCCACCATCGCCGTGCTGCTGCTGGCGGGCATCGCGGCCTTCGCCTGGCTGCCGGCGCCTGACGGCGAGCGCGCTGCTAGATCTTGAACGCGCGCTGGATGTCCGGCCGCACCAGGTCGGCGTACTCGCGGTGCTTGCGGATGTAGCCCGCGATGAACTGGCACACCGGGATCACGTGCAGGCCGCGCGCGCGGGCTTCGTCGAGCACGTGCTTCGCGATCTTCGAGCCCAGGCCCTTGCCCTCGTGCGCGGGCATCACCTCGGTGTGGGTGAACATGATCGCGTCGGTCAGCAGGTTGTATTCGGCCAGCGCGGCGAGCTCGCCGCCGATGCGGGCCTCGTAGCGGTGCTCGGCCTCGTTGTTCGAGAGGATCGGGGCGTTGTCGTCGGTGCTCATGGTTGTCCTTGCAATGGTCGTGTTCAGGCGGGTCGGCTCGCGAGGTACCTGGCGAGGTTGGCGGCGGCGGTGGCGCGCACCTTCTTGCGCAGCATGGGCGACCAGCCCAGCAGCAGCCCCGGCGTGCCCAGCGCCTGGCGCGACCAGGTCCAGAACGGGAAGCTGTCGCGGTGGGTGGCGATCAGGCCCTCGGGCGTGAAGCCGAAGCGCGCGTCGATGCTGTTGTCGACCAGGCGGCCGGTGGCGCTGAAGCGGTAGTGGGCGTCCCAGTGGGCGCTGCCGCCGCGCTCGTCGGCGCGCACGTCGCGATGGCGCAGGCGCCAGACGTCGGCGCCCTTGGCCTTCGTGGCCTCGCACAGCATGCGCCACATGCCGCCGATCTCGCGCCGCCCGCGCAGCGAGAAGGCCTCGTCGTCGAACACCGCGTCGGGTGCGTAGCAGGCTTCCATGGTGGCGGCGTCGAGCTGGGCGAACGCGCCGTAGAAGCGCTCGATGGTCTGCGCGTTGGTGGTGGCTGTCATGGGGCCTCGGGCGCCGGGAGCGCGGTGGTGGGGGAAGAAGGTCAGAGCGCGGCCGGAAGGGCGCGCACCAGGAAATCATAGACCGCGCGGATGCGCCGGTCGGTGCGGACCTCGCGGTGCACCGCCAGCCACACCGGCAGCGCGGGCAGCTTGAGCGCGGGCAGCACGCGCACCACCTCGGGGTCGCTGCGCGCCAGCGATTCGGCCACGAAGCCGATGCCCATGCCGTGGCGCAGCGCCTCCCAGTAGACGCTGACGTCGTCGGTGCGGAAGCAGAAGTCCTCGCGCTGCAGCGGCGCGCCGAGCTCGGCCGAGCTGCGCAGGATGCTCTCGTCGCGGTCATAGCCCAGCAGGTCGTGCCGCAGCAGGTCGGTCCAGTGGCGCGGCGTGCCGCGCCGGCGCAGGTAGTCGCGCTGCGCGAAGGCGCCGAGCGCGAAGCGGCCCACGCGCCGCGCCACCAGGCTCGCGGTCTCGGGCCGGGTCATGCGCAGCGCGATGTCGGCCTCGCGCCGCAGCAGGTTGCTGACCTCGTTGCTGGCCACCAGCTCGATCTGGATCTCGGGCAGCTCCAGCCGCATGCGCGCCAGGATCGCCGGCAGCAGGTGGCGCGCCGTCGCCTGGCTGGCCGACAGCCGCACCGTGCCCGCGGTGGCGGCGTTGGCGCCGGCCACGCTGCGCGACAGCGCGAGCGCGCCGTTCTCCATCACGCGCGCCGATTCGGCCAGCTGCGTGGCCATGGCCGTGGGCTGCAGCCCCTGGCCGGTGCGCTCGAACAGCACCACGCCGAGCTGCGATTCGAGCTCGGCGATGTGCCGCCCCAGCGTCGGCTGGCTCGCGTTCAGCAGGCGCGAGGCGGCCAGCAGGCTGCCGCTGTCGAGCGCCGCGAGGAAGGAGCGGATCAGCCGCCAGTCGAAATCGAGGTCGGTGCCGCGTCGCATGGGGTATTCAATTCTGAATATCTGTTGTCAATGGTTGTCTAATTGTGATCTGAGTTTCGCCTTCCGATAATTCCCGGCATGGACGAGCGAAGAAACTTTGTCCGGCTGCTGGGAGGCGGTGTGGTGCTGGCTGCGGGCGCCGCGGCACTGGCCACCTGGTGGCTGCACGACGACATGCCGGCCGCGGCCCTCGAGATCTGGAACGGTCCGGGCGACGAGCCCGACGTGCGCCGGCGCGCGCTCGCCTATGCGGTGACCGCGCCCTCGGCCTACAACCGGCAGCCCTGGCGCGTGGACCTGCGCGAGCCCGATGCGATCGTCCTGTACTGCGACCGCGAGCGCCTGCTGCCCGAGACCGACCCGTTCGGGCGCCAGGCGGTGATCGGCCAGGGCGCTTTCCTCGAGCTGCTGGTGATGGCGCTGGCCCAGCAGGGCGTGGCGGCCAGCGTGCAGCTGTGGCCCCAGGGAGAGCTGCCTGCCGACCCGCGGCAGTGGGGCCACCTGCCGGTGGCGCGGCTGCGGCTGTCGAGCGGCGGCACGCCCGATCCGCTGTTTTCCCAGGTGCTGCGCCGGCGCACGCCGAAGCAGCGCTTCGACACCGCGCGGCCGGTCTCGGCCGAGCTGCTGCAGGTCGTGCTCGCGGCGGTGCCCAACGGCAGCGCGCTGCGCGCCGACGGCACGGTCGAGATGGGCCGCGTGCTGCCGCTGCGCCGGCTCTGCCTGGCCGCGGCGCGGGTGGAGATCGCCACGCCGAACACCGCGCGCGAGAACCTGCGGCTGCTGCGCGTGGGCCCCGAGGAGATCCTCGCGCATCGCGACGGCTTCTCGCTCAACGATCCCGCGCTGCGGCTGGCCGTGGCGCTGGGCCGCTTCGACCGCGAGGTGCCCGCGCGCGAGGGCAGCCGTGCCTTCGAGCGCACGCTGGCGCTCTACGCCGACCAGGCCGGCACGGCCATGGGCTTCGCCTGGATCAGCAGCGCGGGCAACAGCCGCACCGACCAGCTCAACGCCGGCCGCGCCTACCTGCGCCAGCAGCTGCGCGCTACCGACCTCGGGCTGGGCATGCACCCGATGAGCCAGCCGCTCGAGGAGTTCGCGGAAATGGCGGCGCACCACGCGGCGGCGCACGAGATGCTGCTGGGCCTGCCGCCGCCGCGCGACGCGCGCGGCCGCACGCTGCAGCTGCTGTGCCGGATCGGCTATCCGATGGCGCTGGTGCCGCCCGCGCCGCGCCGGCCGCTGGGCGAGTTCGCGCTGGCCTGATCAGGCCGCGTTCGGGGCTTCGAGCAGTTGCACCAGCGTGTGCAGCGCATGCCGCACCGTGGCCGCGCGCACCGTGGCGCGGTCGCCGTCGAAGCGGCGCCGCTCGGTGCGCACCTGGCCGTCGACCGACCAGCCGAACCACACGGTGCCGACCGGCTTGTCGGGCGTGCCGCCGGTGGGGCCGGCGATGCCGGTGACCGCCACCGCGACGCGCGCCGGCGCCGAATGCGCGATCGCGCCCAGCGCCATCGCGCGCGCCACCGGCTCGCTGACCGCGCCGTGCGCCTCGACCAGCGCGGCGTCCACGCCCAGCAGCTCGGTCTTGGCCGCGTTGGAGTAGGTCACGAAGCCGCGCTCGAACCAGGCGCTGGAGCCCGCGAGCTCGGTGCAGGCGGCGCCGATCAGGCCGCCGGTGCAGCTCTCGGCGGTGGCCAGCAGCCAGCCCTTCTTCAGCAGCAGGCCGGCCAGGGCCTCCACCAGCTCGGGCGTGTCGAGGTCCTGCGACGAAGGGGGCGGGAAGGAGGATTCCATGGGTCGGGGTCTCACCAGGCGCGCCAGAGCGCGATCACCAGCAGCGCGCAGAAGGCCGCCACCAGGTCGTCGAGCATGATGCCGAAGCCGGCGTGCCACCAGCGCACCGGCGCGGCATCGCGCGGCTTGAACAGGCCGTCGGCCCAGGCCACGGGGCCCGGCTTGGCGGCATCGAAGAAGCGGAACAGGGCGAAGGCGACGGTCTGCGCCCACAGGCCGGCCGGCGTCACCAGCCACAGCACGATCCAGAACGCGACCACCTCGTCCCACACCACCGCGCCAGGGTCGGCCAGGTTCATGTCGCGCGCCGTCAGCGTGCAGGCCCACCAGCCCAGCGGCAGCGAGACCCCGATGATCCAGCCGATGGCGGCCGGCGACAGCCAGTGCTGCATCACCGAGAACGCGGCCCAGGCCCACAGCGTGCCCACGGTGCCGGGCGCGAAGCGCGACAGGCCGGAACCCAGGCCCAGCCCGATGAAGTGCGCGGGATGCGAGAACAGGAAGCGCGCGCTCGGGCGGCGGATGGAGGGCGGGGGCATGGCGCCGGAAGTGGGCATCGGACGGGCGGGATCGGAGACGGGAACGGCGACGTGCATCAGCCGGGAGTGTCGCGCATCTTGCCGCGGCGGGCGCCGCCTTCGTTTTTATTTATCAAAGCAATTGCTTGTTTAATTCAAGGCGCGGGCCTAGTATCCGGGCACCTTCCAGATCCGGGTCCGGGCGCTGCGCCATCGGGCCGCCGCTTCCATCATGGCCTCTTCCTCCTCTCCCTCCCTCGACCGCTCCCGCGCCGACCCGCCGGCCACCGCCGGCTGGGGCGAACTCTTCAGCGGCCGCAACGGCTGGCGCGCGCTCGCGCTGACCGGCGGCGTCGCGCTGCATGCGGTCAACGTCCACATCGTGACCACCGTGCTGCCCTCGGTGGTGCGCGAGATCGGCGGGCTGGACTGGTACGCCTGGAGCACCACGCTGTTCGTGCTCGGCTCGATCCTCGGCGCGGCGCTGTCGGTGCGCCTGCTCGCGGTGCTGGGCCCGCGCGGCGCCTGCCTCGCGGCGCTGGCGGTGTTCAGCGCCGGCTCCATCGGCTGTGCGCTCGCGCCGGCCATGCCGTGGATGCTGGCCGGCCGCACGGTGCAGGGCCTGGGCGGCGGGCTGCTGGCGGCGCTGAGCTACGGCCTGATCCAGCTGGTGTTCGCGCCGCGGCTGTGGCCGCGCGCGGTGGCGCTGGTGTCGGGCATGTGGGGCGTGGCCACGCTGTGCGGGCCGGCGGTGGGCGGGCTGTTCGCGCAGGGCGGCCACTGGCGCTGGGCCTTCTGGACCCTGCTGCCGGTGGCGGCCGCGCAGGCGCTGCTGGTGACGCTGCAGCTGCGCCCCGCGGCCGGCGTGCGCCACGAGCGCCCCGCCAGCGCGCCGCGCATCGCGCTGCCGCAGATCGCGCTGCTGCTGGCCTCGGTGTTGGTGATCGCGGCCAGCGAGTTCGGCGCCTCGTTGCCGGCGCAGGCCGCGGGCGTCGCGCTGGGGCTGGCGCTCGGCATCGCCGCCACGCGCGTCGACCGCGCCTCGGCCGTGCGGCTGCTGCCCACGGGCGCCTATTCGATCGCCGCGCCGCTGGGCGCGATCTACGCCAGCGTGGCGCTGCTGCTGATCGGCACCACCACCGAGATCTTCGTGCCCTATTTCCTGCAGCTGCTGCACGGCCACACGCCGCTCGCGGCCGGCTACCTCACGGCCGCGATGGCCGGCGGCTGGAGCGTGGGCTCGCTGCTCTCGTCGGGGCGCGGCGGCGCGGGTGCCGACCGCATGCTGCGCGCCGGCCCCGTGGTTTGCACGCTGGGCCTGGCGGCGCTGGCCGTGCTGCTGCCGGCGCCGGGGCATCTGCCGGCCGCGCTCGAGACGCTGGCCGTCGCGCTCGCGCTGGCGGCCGTGGGGCTGGGCGTGGGCATCGGCTGGCCGCACCTGCTGACGCGCGTGATGTCGCGCGCGCCGGCCGGCGAGGAGGGCCTGGCCTCGGCCTCGATCACCACGGTGCAGCTCTACGGCATGGCGGTCGGCGCCGCGGTGGCCGGGCTGGTGGCGAACGCGGCCGGGCTCACGCAGCCGGGCGGCGTCGAGGGTGCGCGCTCGGCGGCCGTGTGGCTGTTCGCGAGCTTCGCGATCGCGCCGGCGCTGGTGGTGCTGCTGGCGCGGCGCGTGGTGTCGGCCACGCGCGAGCCTTAGGCCAGCACGCCTTCCCACGGCAGCGCGCGCTTGGTCGCGCGCTCGCGCTGCGGCTCGCCGCGCAGCCGCGCCACCAGCGCATAGACGTCGGCCGGGATGTAGGCGCCGCGCCAGGCCACGTGCTGGTCGGCGCGACACAGCACCAGCCGGTGCGCGTAGGCCGGCGGCACCACGGCGGCGTCGATGTCGAGCACCGTGAGCGGCATGCGGTAGGTGTCGGCCGCGCGTTCCAGCGCGCGCACGTCGGCGCTGCGGTCGAAGCGCAGCAGCGTGTAGCCCGGGCCGAAGGCGTCGTACAGCGAGCGGCCGTCGGCCAGCCAGAAGTGCGGCGCGCGGCAGCCCGGCACGGTCGAGGCCGTGAAGGCGCCCATCGAATAGGCCGGCGGCACGTGCTCGCCGTCGGGCACGATGATCGGCGAGCCGGTGTAGAAGTAGCCGAAGTTCAGGCCCGCGCAGCAGAACTGCTGCACGTTGAGCTCGTAGGCCTCCTGCCCGATGTCGGCGCGCAGCGCGTCGCCCTCGGGGCCGGGCGCCTCGATGTTCGGGGGCACCGCGCGGCGCGCGCGGATCATCTTCTGCGCATGGTCCATCGCGAACTGCGAGACCTGCTCGGTGATCGGCAGCCGCTCGGCCTCGTAGGCGTCGAGGATGCCCTCGTCGGCCCAGCCCTGCACGCTGGCCGCGAGCAGCCACGAGAGGTTGAGCGCGTCGGCGATGCCGGCGTTCATGCCGTAGCCCGCGTAGGGCACCCACAGGTGGGCGGCGTCGCCCGCGAGGAACACGCGGCCGTTGCGGAAGCGGTCGGCCACCAGCCGGCGGCCGACCCAGTCCTCCTTGCTGAGGATCTCGTACTCGAAGTCGGGGCCGACGCCGAGGATCTCGCGCAGCGAGCGGTCGCGGTCCACCGAATCGAACTCGGGCTCCTCGGCATTGAGGTGGTTGTGGACCAGCCAGGTCTCGTGGCCGTCGATGGCGAACATGGTGCCGCAACGGCGCGGGTTCATCGCGTAATACGACCACGCGGGCTTGCCCGGGATCAGCGCGCGCAGGCCGGGCGCTCGGATGCAGGTCGACTGCACGCGCTGGATCACCGCCGTGCCCTCGAGCTTCGCCCCCATCTGCTTGCGCACCGCCGAGCTGCCGCCGTCGCAGCCCACCATGTAGCGCCCGCGCAGGCTGCGCGTCACGCCGCTGTCGAGGTCGGTGGCGATCGCCGTCACGCCCTCGGCGTCCTGCACGAAGCCCGCCACCTGCGTGCGGTTGAGCAGGGTCACGCCCGGCAGCGCGGCCGTGTGGCGCAGCAGGATCGGCTCGAGGTAGATCTGGTTGATGCGGTGCGGCGGCTCGGGCGTGGGCCACCAGGCGTCGGGTCCCTCGGTCTCGGTGTAGCGATCGCGCCGGCAGGGAATCGGGATGCGCGCGAGCTCGGTGCCGGTCACGCTGGTGCGGAACACCACGTCGTTCGGGTGGTCGGCCGGCAGGCCCGCGTCGCGCAGCTTCTGCGCCACGCCCAGGCGGCGGAACTGCTCCATGGTGCGCGACGCCACATGGTTGCATTTCACGTTCGGCGGCTCGGCGAAGGCGCGCGTCTCGCACACGATCGTGCTGACGCCGCGCGAGGCCAGGTCCATCGCGAGCGAGAGGCCCACCGGGCCGGCGCCGACGATCAGCACGTCGGCCTGGAGATCGAGGTCGTTCTTCATGCGCACGGGATCTATTCGAGCTTGATGTTGGCGGTGCGGATCACCTGCGCCCACTTGCGGGTCTCCGCGCGGATGTAGGCATCGAAGGCCTCGCTCGACCCCGGCGCGGGTTCCACGCCGAGGTTGCGCATCGCGGCCTTGATCTGTTCGTCGCCGAGCGCCGCGTTGATCTCGGCGTTGAGCCGCGCGACCACCGGCGCCGGCGTGGCCGCCGGCGCCACCACGCCGAACCAGCCGGTCGAGTCGTAGCCGGGCAGGCCGGCCTCGGCCACCGTCGGCACCTCGGGCAGCATCGGCAGCCGCGCGGGACTGGTGACCGCGAAGGCGACCAGCTTGCCGGCCTTGATCTGCTGCAGCGCCGAGGGCAGGTCGACCACCGCGAGCGGGACCTGTCCCGCGAGCGCGTCGAGCGCGGCCGGGCCCGAGCCGCGGTAGGGCACCTCGACCAGCCTGACCTCGGCCATCTGCGCGAACAGCGCGGCCGACAGGTGCATCGCCGTGCCGTTGCCGCCATGGCCGATCGACAGCCCGCCGGGCTGCGACTTCGCGAGCGCGATCAGCTCGCGCTGGGTGCGCGCCGCGACCGAGGGATGGCCCACGATCACGAACGGGATCGCGGCCAGCATGCCCACGGGCTTGAAGTCCTTGAGCGGATCGAAGGGCATCTGCGCATAGAGGCTCGCGTTGGCCGCGAGCGCGCCCGCCGCGCCCACGCCCAGCGTGTAGCCGTCGCCCGGTGCCTTGGCCACCAGCGTGAGCCCGACGTTGCCGCCCGCGCCGGGCCGGTTGTCGACCACCACCGGCTGGCCCAGCTTCTCGTTGAGCCGCGGCACCAGCATGCGCACCACCGCGTCGGCGCTGCCGCCGGGCGGGAAGGTCACGACCACGCGGATCGGCTTGTCGGGAAAGGCGCCCGCCGCGGGCGCCTGCGCGAAAGCGGGTCCGCCGCACAGCGCGGCGGCCGCGGCCAGCAGCAATTGCCTGCGCGGCGGTTGCATCGCGCCGCGGGCGATCGTTGCGGTCATCGGTACTCCTTGAATGTGCATCCGTGTTCTGGCGCCCGATTGAACGATGGGCGCATTCATTCGTAAATCAAGAAATTCAGAACCAAATATCATGTTTCCTGATGAAAGCGAACTTCAGTCCTACGATCCGCCAGCTGCGCGCCTTCCTCGCCGTCTACCAGCTGCGGCAGCTCAGCGCCGCGGCGCAGCGGCTGTTCGTCACGCAGTCGGCCGTGAGCATGCTGCTGCGCCAGCTCGAGGACGGATTGGGCACGCGGCTGTTCGATCGCACCACGCGCTCGCTCAAGCCCACGGCCGCCGCGCAGGAGATGCTGCCGGCGGCCGAACGTATCCTGCGCGACGTCGATGCGCTCGCTTCCGGCTTTCGCGACCTCGCCACGCTCGAGCGCGGCCGCGTCTCGATCGCGATCACGCCGACCCTGGCCTCCTTCCTGCTGCCCGAGGCGATCGGAGAGTTCCAGCGGCAGCATCCCAAGGTGCGCGTGGTGGTCAGCGACTGCGCGCCCGACCAGTTCATCGCGCGCATCCTCGGCGAGCACGTGGACTTCGGCATCGGCACGCCCGAGCGGCCCGGCGCCGAGGTCGAGACGCAGCGCCTGCTGCGCGACCATCTCGCGCTGGTCTGCCGCGACGACCATCCGCTGGCGCAGGCGCGCGTGGTGCGCTGGACCGACCTCGGCCGCCATCCGGTGATCACGGTTCGGCCCGGCTATGGCGTGCGGCCCTTGATCGATGGCACCGCCAGCGATGCGGGCGTGGCGCTCGAGGTCGCGCACGAGGTGTCCTTTCTCTCGACCGCGCTGTGGATGACCGCCTGCGGCATGGGGCCGTCGATCATGCCCTCGGCCTTCGCGCGCGCGGCGGGCGATCCCTCGCTGGTCATCAAGCTGCTGAGCGCGCCGCGCGTCTCGCGCGACATCTCGGTGGTCACCAAGCGCGGCCACACGCTGTCGGAGGCGGCGCGCCAGTTCCTCGACGTGCTCAAGCGCACGCTGTGAGGAGGACTGGCGTTCAGGCGAAGTGATCGAAGGAGCCGAAGCGCTGCGCCACCGGCGTGCCCGCGGCATCGACGAAGCGCAGCCCGCTCTCGGCATCGATGCGCCCGATGCGCGTGACCGGCGTCGCGCTGTCGCGGCCGGCCTGTTCCACCGCCGCGCGCGCCGAGGCCGGCGCGGTGAACACCAGCTCGTAGTCGTCGCCGCCCGAGATCGCCATCGCGCGCAGCGTGTCGCGTTCCAGCCCCGCGGCGGCGGCCGAACCGTCGGCCACGGCCGCGATGCAGTGCATCGCGGCGTCCACGTCGAGCGTCGCGCCCACGCGGCTCGCGCGCAGGATGTGGCCGAGGTCGCCCGCGAGGCCGTCGCTCACGTCGGCCGCCGCGCTCGCGATGCCGCGCAGCGCCTGGCCCAGCGCCACGCGCGGCGCGGGCTGCTCCATGCGCGCGCGCGTGCGCTCGAACAGCGGGCCCGGCAGCGACAGCGTGCCGCGGAAGTTCTCGAGCGCCAGCCGCGCATCGCCGAGCGTGCCGCTGATCCACAGCTCGTCGCCCGCGCGCGCGCCCGAGCGCAGCAGCGCCGCGCCGGCCGGCACCTCGCCGAATACGGTGATGCAGAGGTTGAGCGGGCCGCGCGTGGTGTCGCCGCCCACCAGCTCGCAGCCGTGCTCGTCGGCCAGCGCGAACAGGCCGCGCGAGAAGCCCTCGAGCCAGCCTTCGTCCACGCCCGGCAGCGCCAGCGCGAGCGTGAAGGCCAGCGGCTTCGCGCCGCAGGCCGCCAGATCGCTGAGGTTGACCGCCAGCGCCTTGTGGCCGAGCCGCGCCGGATCGACGGTCGAGAGGAAGTGCCGGCCCTCGACCAGCATGTCCGAGGAGACCGCGAGCTGCATGCCCGGCGCGGGCGCGAGCAGCGCGCAGTCGTCGCCCACGCCCAGCGGCGAACGGAGGGCGGGGCGTTGGAAATAGCGTTGGATCAGGTCGAATTCACCCATGCGCCGAGCATAAATGCATGCGTTCGGCTGTCCGCCTCTTACGCCGCCCCGCGAAAGCGCAGCGACGCCTGCCGCACCACCTCCGCCAGCAGGCGCTCGCGCCCCTGCCGCTCGCGCAGCCAGCGCGCGTCGTTGCGGTTGGTCTCGACGCTGGTGCGCAGCTCGCCCAGCGCCTGCGTGGCGTTGAGCGCCTCGCTGTGCCATTCGAGCTGGGTCATGGTCATCAGGATGTGGTCGCGCAGCGGCATGTGCTGGCCGCTGGCGGGGTCGACGTAGACCGCGTCGAGGCCGAATCGGCAGGCCTGGAAGCGGTTGTAGGTGTAGACCAGGTAGTCGTCCTCGCTGGGCTCGAAGGGCTGCTCCTGCAGGAACCAGGCGGCCAGCGACTGCACGTAGCCCGCGAGCGCGGCGGCGCGCGCCACGGTCAGCGGGGTGTCGAAGACGCGGATCTCGATGGTGCCGAACTCGGGCTTGGGCCGGATGTCCCAGTAGAAGTCCTTCATGCTGCGCACGACGCCGGTGCGGGTCATGCGCTCGAAGTAGGCCTCGAATTCCTTCCAGCTCGTGGTGAAGGGCGCGCGGCCCGACAGCGGGAAGGCGAACACCGAGTTCAGCCGCGCCGAGTCGAACTGCGTGTCCTGCCCCTGCACGAAGGGCGAGGAGGCCGACAGCGCGATGAAGTGCGGGATGTAGCGCGACATGCGGTGCAGCATCAGGAGCGCCGAGTCGGCATCGGGACAGCCGATGTGCACGTGCTGGCCGAAGATGGTGAACTGCTTGCTCAGGTAGCCGTAGAGCTCCGACAGCTCGCGAAAGCGCGGCTTGTCGTAGATGCGCCGCTCGTGCCACTGCTGGAACGCATGCGTGCCGCCGCCCACCACCGCGATGTTGAGCTTGTCGGCGTTCTTGATCAGCGCATCGCGGATCGGCGTGAGCTGCGCGATCACGTCCTGCGCCGAATGGCAGATGCCGGTCGAGATCTCGATCATGCTCGAGGTCATCTCGGGCACCACGCTGCCGGGCAGCGGCGTCTGCGCCATGAGGCGCAGCATGTCTTCCGCATACGGCGCGAGGTCGTAGTCGTGCGTGTTCACGAGCTGCAGCTCGAGCTCGACGCCGAGCGACAGCGCCTCCGACTTGTTGAAGGGCTCGAGCTTGACGGCGCGGCTCGCGGGATCGGCCGGCAGCGGCGCCGAGCGCACGTCGTCGCTGTCGGGGTCGATCGCGGCGGTCGGGGTGGGGGGCGTGTTGCTGCTCATCGCTGCGTGTCCTCGGCGGTGCTGCTGAAGGCCTCGGGCGCCCAGGGCACCGAGCTCTCGCCCACCGCGTGGATCGCGACGGTGGCAAGCACGGCGCCCAGCAGCTCCATCAGCAGGATCGAGGGCAGCGCGACCTGGGTGATCATGGTGCCGAGCAAGGGCGAGGCGGTGGCGAAATTGGAGGCGATCAGGAGCGCGATCGAGGACAGCGGCGACATCGCGCAGCCGACCCAGAAGGCCTGCTTCCAGCTCGCGCCGCTGCCGGGATTGGCGATCGCCACGCCGGCGATCTTGGCGACCATGCGCACGGCGATCAGCGCCAGCACCACGCTGGCCACGGGCAGCGTCCAGTCGGCCTGCGCCGCGACGATCGACACCAGCACGAACATCAGCATGGTGAGCAGCGAGGCCGCGGTGCCGAGCTGGCGCTGCCAGGCCCAGGGCTTGGGGTTCAGGGTCTTGAGCAGCACGCCGCCGATCAGCGCGGCCAGCGGCGCGGAGCCGCCGATGTGCGCGGTGACGGCGGCGCCGGCGGCGATCAGCGCGAGCAGCAGCAGCGAGGTGTTCTCGCTGGTCGGGCTCATCACGCGCAGCGCGGTGCGCAGCGCCAGCGCCATCAGCGCGCCGACCACGAAGGACAGGCCCAGCACCACCGCGATCGGGTAGAGCTTCTGCAGCACGGTCTGCGGCGCGCGCTCGATCAGCCCGGCCTGCGCATAGCCGAGCGCGAGCGCGTAGAAGGTGTTGAGCGTGGCCAGCGTCATCGCGCGCTCGGTCACCGGGCCGGCGGCGCGGGTGTCCATGATCACGCGGCTGAGCACCGCCGGCGAGGCGACGATCGCCATCAGCGCGAGCGGGTTGGCCACCGGGTCGGGCAGGCCCAGCAGGCGCAGCACCCAGAACACGCCGAAGTAGGTCAGCGTGGCCTCGAGCAGGCTCTGCACCAGCACCATCGGGTTGTGGCGGAACCAGCGCAGCGGCAGGCGGCCGCCGGCTTCGAACAGCACCACGGCCACGCCGAGCTCGAGCAGGAACAGGCTGATGCCGCGCAGCGGCCAGATCGCGCCCTCGAAGCCGGCGAAGCCGACGATGGTGCCCACGATCGAATAGCCGACCACCTTGGGCATGCCCATGTAGCGGCGCACCAGGTGGCCGGAGGCGGCGGCCGCTGCCAGCAGCAGCGACCACAGCACGGTGGGAAGGCCGGCCGAGGGGCGGGCCCATTCGGACCAGAAGCCCATCAGGTCGGCGGTGAGACTCGTCAGGTTCATGCGGGTAGGAAAAAGCTCGTGGGCCGGCTGCGCCAGCGCTCGCGCAGCGCGCCGCGGATGCGGGCGCGGTCGGCGAGGCTCACGCTGTGCGCGCGCAGCGCCAGCCGGAAGGCGAAATAGAAACTCACGCTCACGTTGAGCGCACCGATCACCGGGATCGCCGCCACCGCCCACCACAGCAACGGCTGCTGCAGTGCCGGCAGGCCGAGCGACACCGCGGCCGCGCCGATCTGGCCGGCCGACAGCGTCACGTGGCGCACGTCGAGGCCGAGCCCGAAGAAGCCCGCGACCGCGGGCAGCAGTCCGAGCATCAGGCCCAGCGAAATGTTGGCGGCGAAACCGGAGATATGGGTGCGCATGAAGTCGGCCCATCGGCGGGCCCGGGCGGCACCCAGGACGGCGCCGATGCGGGGGTTGTACCGCATGGCGGAGTCCAGCCTGTGCAGGACAAAGGCGTTTTCTGCCCAGCCCGCGATCAGGCTGGAGGCGAACAGCAGCACCCCCGTGAAGGCCGCGAACAGCACCGTGGGGCCCGCGAGCGACAGCGAGCCCAGCACCGCGCCCGCGTGCGCGGCATCGAGCAGCGGCCGCTGCAGCGCCAGCTGCCAGGCGATGGCGAGCGCGGCCACCGCCGGCACCACCACCAGCACGTTGCCCAGCACCGCCGCCACCTGCGAGCGCACCAGGTTGGCGACCTCGTCGACGAATTCGTCGAGGCCGCTGTCGGCGCGGATCCCGCGCAGCCGCGCGGCCAGCGCCGGTGCCGTCATGGCCGGCTGCTTGGTGGCGAGCGTGAGGTGCAGCAGCTGGATCGCGACGAAGCTGGCGGCGTACATCACGCCCGAGCCCAGGCCGCTCCAGAAGGCCGACAGGCCCAGCGCGTAGATGCCGAACTTCGCGAGCACCGTGAGCGAGGTCAGCGCGCCGCCGCCCGCGGCCTTGCGCACCATCTGCCGGTAGCTCGCGCGGTCGCGCGTGATGTAGTGCTCGCCGGTCTCGGCGCTGCGCTCCGTGACCTTGGCCGCGAGCATCGAGGAGTTCGAGGCGATCAGCGCGCGGATGCTGTTGCGCTCGCTGCCGGCCTGCACCAGCCGGGCCACCAGCCGCGCGATGCTGACCGCGGGCGTGGGCGACATCAGGCCGTCGAGCAGCTCGCGGATGCGCAGCACCCGCTCGCGCATCTGGCGCACGCGGAACACCAGGCCGACCGAGATGCCGTTGTCCTCGAGGTGCTCGTAGACCGAGGCGGCGCTCGCGCGGCAGGCATCGAGCCGGTCGCGGAACGCGACGAAGGCCGCTTGCACCGCGGCCTCGTCGCGCGGACGGTCGTCGAACAGCCGCTCGCGCAGCTCGTCGAGCTCGGCCATCAGCGCATGGAAGGGGCGGCTCTCCTCGGTGCTGCGCATGCGCAGCCGCAGCTCGGACGAGAAGCCCGCGGCCACCAGCTGGCTCGCGCAGTAGGTGATCGCGTCCATCAGCGTGGCGCGCCAGCGCGGCACGGCGGTGCCGTCGTCCGCCGTTTCATCGGCCAGCAGCGCGCCGATGCGCACCAGCTGCGAGGCTTCGAGCAGCGCGATCCAGCGCGCGTCGAAGACGCCCGGCAGCACCATGCGGAACAGCTCCGAGGCATCGGTGGTCTCGGGCGTGCCCGGCAGGATCTTGCGGCGCAGCCGCTCGTTGAATTCGCTGAGGAAGGCGGTGCGCGGCGCGAAGCCGTAGTCCGCCAGGAGCGTCGACAGGTCGACGTCGCGCGTGAAGGCGCGCCACCAGGCGCGCACGCGCTCGCGCAGCTCGGGCCGCGCCTCGATGGCGTCGAGCAGCAGCAGCACGCGGCCCATGGCCGCCTGCGGCGAGGCACGGTCGCCGCGCAGCCAGTCGAACAGGTCGATGAGCCAGATGTGGCGCCGAGCGACGTCGGCGGAAGGATCGAGGCCGGCGAGCAGCCCCTGCAGGTCGCGCGAAGCGGCAGCCATGGGAAGAGGGATCGAAAAGGGAGAAGAGGAGGGCGATGCCGCAGCGGGAAGGTGTCCGTGCGGGTGCCCGGGCGGGGGCTAGTGCAGCACGCGCGAGACCGGCGCGCCGCCGACGTCGGCCTCGAGCACGAACATCGGGATCGGCACGTCGAAGCGCTCGCCGTCCTCGGTCACCACGAGGTAGCTGCCATGCATGGTGCCGCTCGCGGCCTGCAGCCGGCAGCCGCTGGTGTAGCGGAAGCTCTCGCCCGGCGCCAGCAGCGGCTGCTGGCCGATCACGCCCAGGCCCTTGACCTCCTGCGCATGCCCCGAGGCGTCGTTGATCAGCCAGTGCCGCGCGATCACCTGGGCACCGGTGGAGCCGGTGTTGGTGATCGTGATGGTGTAGGCGAAGGTGTAGATGCCTTCCTTCGGCGAGGACTGGTCGGCGAGGTAGCGCGGCTCGACCTCGATGGAAAGGGGGCTGTGTGACATGCGCGCGATGGTAACTGCTGGTTTTTGGCGCGGGGGGAGCTTCCCGGTGCCGGGCCGGCTTTCTTGCGGAAATGGCGAAGAAGGGATAATCTGGTCGGTATGACCAGAATTTCTCTTCCAGGCCATTGGCCGCTGCAGGACGCCAAGGCGCGCTTCAGCGAACTGGTGCGCCGCGTCCACAGCGAGGGGCCGCAGCACGTCACGGTCCACGGGCGCGACGAGGTCGTGGTGATCGCGGCCGAGGAGTTCCAGCGCCTGCAGGGCGCGCGCACGGGCCAGGCCCTGGTCGACATGCTGCAGGCGTCGCCCCATCGGGACATCGAGCTGTCGGTCGGCGCCTCCGAAGCCTCGCCGGTGCGCAGCGTCGAGCTGTGATGCCGTGAGCGGCTTCCTGCTCGACACCAACGTGCTGTCCGAGCTGCGGCGCCCGCGCCCCGAGCCCCGGGTGGTCGCCTTCGTCGCGGCACAGCCGCTGGAAAGCCTGTTCGTCAGCACCGTCACCTTCGCCGAAATCCGCTTCGGCATCGAACTGGTGGCCGACATCCACAAGCGCGCCCGGCTCAGCGACTGGCTGCAACTGCAGCTGCGGCCGATGTTCGGCTACCGCGTGCTGCCGGTCAGCGAGGACGTGATGTTCAAGTGGCGGCTGATGGTCGAGCAGGGCCGCAAGGCCGGGCGCACCTTCTCGCAGCCCGACCTGATCATCGCCGCCACCGCCGCGCAGCACGGCCTCGCGGTGGTCTCGCGCGACGCGGCTGGTTATGCCGGCACCGGCGTGGCGCTCGTCGATCCCTGGCAGGCGTAGAAGTCCGGGAGCTCCGCTGCGCCTTTGGCCGGCTGCGACAATCGCCGCCCATGACCTTCCGCATCGCCCCCTCCATCCTTTCCGCCGACTTCGCCCAGCTCGGCCAAGAACTCTCGGACGTGATCGCCGCGGGCGCGGACTGGATCCATTTCGACGTGATGGACAACCACTACGTGCCGAACCTGACCTTCGGTCCGATGATCTGTCAGGCGCTCAAGCCGCATGCCAAGACGGCCGACGGCACGCCGGTGCCGATCGACGTGCACCTGATGGTGCAGCCGGTCGACGCGCTCGCGGCCTCGTTCGCGCAGGCCGGGGCCGACTACATCAGCTTCCATCCCGACGCCACGCCGCACGTGCACCGCAGCATCCAGGCGATCCGCGCGGCCGGCTGCAAGCCGGGGGTGGTGTTCAACCCGGCGCGCGGGCTCGAGGTGCTCGACTGGGTCATCGACGACATCGACCTGATCCTGATCATGAGCGTCAACCCGGGCTTCGGCGGCCAGAGCTTCATCGACTCGGCGCTGCGCAAGATCGAACAGGCGCGCAAGCGCATCGAGCAGAGCGGGCGCGACATCCGCCTCGAGGTCGACGGCGGCATCAAGGCCGACAACATCGCGCGCGTGGCCTCGGCCGGCGCCGACACCTTCGTGGCCGGCAGCGCGATCTTCAACGCCAAGGACTACGGCGCCGTGATCTCGCAGATGCGCACGCAGCTCGCGGGCGTGGCCGCCGCCTGAGCGGCCGCGGGCCTTCGACTCAGCGCCTGGACTGCTCGCCGACCTTATCGGCGCGCAGCCCCTGGTCGGTGTCGACCAGGCCGCGTTCCACGTCGTCATGCGCGCGGCGGCCACGTTCGGTCGGCTTGCCGTCGCGGGTCTGCTGGCTGTCCGAGGACTGGTCGTGCTCGTGCGGCAGCCGCGGCGACGACTCGCCGCCCTGTTCGACCTTGGTCTTGCCACCGCCCGCATCCTGCTGCGGATCGGCGGGCTGCTTGCGGGGCGCGGTGTTGTCCTTGGCCATGGAGAAGGTCCCTTCGGTCGTTGATCGACATCCAGCTTGCGCGGCCACCCGCGGGCACCTGGTAGGACAGTCCAGGGGGCCGCTGTAGGCTTCTGCTTTCCACGTTGCCGCGAGGATCGACGCTATGAAAAGAGGAGCGTCTTTGCGCCCGTCATGGCGCCTCCCCATAATCCCCGCATGGCTTCCTCTCCCTTCGACGCCGTCGCGCACGACAGCATCCGTCTCCACGCCTTCGCCTCCCTGAACCCCGGTCCCCGGCTGCTCGTGATGGGCGGCGTGCATGGCGACGAGACCAGCGGCACCGCCGGCATCGAGCGGGTGCTGGCCGAATTCGCGGCGGGCGAGCTCGCGCTCTTGCGCGGCGAGCTCACGCTGGTGCCGGTGGCCAATCCGCTGGCGCGCCGGCGGTTGCAGCGCGAGGGCGAGCGCAACCTCAACCGGCTGTTCAAGCCCGCGGCCGAGCCGGCCGACTACGAGGCCCGCGTGACCAACGTGCTGGCGCCCGTGATCGCGCGCCACGAGGTGCTGCTCGACCTGCATTCGTTCCAGAGCGCGGGCGAGGCCTTCGCGATGATCGGCCCGCGCGACAACACCGGCACCCTCGAGCCCTTCGCGCGCGCCGCCGAGGAAGGCCGGCTGGCGCTGCACCTGGGCACGCCGATCGTGGTCGAGGGCTGGCTCGACATCTATGCCGCGGGCCTGGCGCAGCGCGGCGCCGCGGTCGACGAGGCCGCCATCGACTTCGGCCGCGGCACCAACGAATACATCCGCGGCTGCGGCGGCTACGGCGTCACGCTCGAATGCGGCCAGCACCAGGATCCGCAGGCGCCCGAGGTGGCCTGGCGCGCGATCCGCCGCACCTTGGCGCTGCTGGGCATGGCGGCGCTGCCGCCGGGCCTGTCGGCCGGCCCCGACGTGCCGCCGCGCCTGTTGCGCCTGGCCGGCGTGACCGACCGGCTGCATGCCGAGGACCGCTTCGCGCGCGACTGGGCCACCTTCGATCCGGTGCGGCGCGGCGAGCTCATCGGCACGCGGCACGACGGCACGCCCGTGACCGCGCCTGACGACGGCTGCATCGTGTTCCCCAACGCGCTCGCGCTGCCGGACACCGAGTGGTTCTATTTCGCGCGGCCCAGCGAACGGCGGCTCGACGGCACGGCCTGAGCGCGAGGAATACACGGCGCGCCGTCGCGTTCCTACATCCGCGGCCCCGGGCGAGCACGATCATGGCGGACCAAGGAAACGAACCATGGCCGCCGACCGCAAGCCATCCACGCCGCGCATCACCCATGCCGACCGCCTCGTCGACGCGAAGAGCGGCATCGTCAAGGGCGAGCTCGCCGCCTACTACGCGCGCGTCGCGCCGCTGATGCTGCCCCACCTGCGCGGCCGGCCGGTGGCGCTGGTGCGCGCGCCCGACGGCATCGCGGGCGAGCTGTTCTTCCAGAAGCATGCGCAGCACGGCGAGATGGCCGGCGTGGGTCTGCTCGACCCGGCGCTCGATCCCGGCCACGAGCCGCTGCTGCAGATCGACACGGCCGAGGGACTGCTCGGCGCGGCGCAGTTCAACGTGGTGGAGTTCCACACCTGGAACGCGCTCTCGCGCGCCTTCGCCCAGCCCGATCGCATGACCTTCGACCTCGATCCCGGAGAGGGCGTCGAGTGGCCGCGCATGCAGGAGGCCGCGCTGCTGGTGCGCACCCTGCTCGACGAGCTCGGGCTGCCGTCCTTCCTCAAGACCAGCGGCGGCAAGGGCCTGCACGTGGTGGTGCCGATCCGGCGCGTGCACGGCTGGGACGAGGTCAAGGGCTTCTCGCAGGCCATCGTGCAGCAGCTCGCGCGCAGCGTGCCCGAGCGCATCGTCGCCAAGAGCGGGCCGCGCAACCGCGTCGGAAAAATCTTCGCCGACTACCTGCGCAACGGCTTCGGCGCCACCACCATCAGCGCCTGGTCGGCGCGCGCGCGGCCGGGACTGGGCGTGTCGGTGCCGCTGGACTGGGACGAGCTGTTCGAGGTCGACAGCGCCGACCAATGGACCGTGGCGACCATCGCCGAGCGGCTCGACATCGGCAACGCGCCCTGGGCCGCGATGGAGCGCAGCCGCAAGGGGCTCGGCGACGCGATGCGCAGGCTCGGTCACCTGGTGAACTGAACGCTCCCGTCCTGCGCGGACGGCTGGCCGCGATCGCGCGACATCACATCGAATTCATCGATGTGTAACTCCCACTCCATCGATTGGGCAAATAAGCAGGTACTCCTAAAGTCCCCGTCCACGAGCCACCCACGATGAAATGCGGCGCTTCCCGCGGCGCCGGCCGGAGACAAAGAACACCATGGAGCGATCCTTCGCCGAAGAAGTCAAGCGCCTCTCGCTGGGCGCGAACGAGGAATTCCACGGCGAGGGCATCCTGGCCGTCACCAAGGCCCTGCTGCAATCGGGCGTGAGCTACATCGGCGGCTACCAGGGCGCGCCGGTCTCGCACTTGATCGACGTGCTCGGCGATGCGCGCGAGCTGCTCGACGAGCTCGGCATCTACTTCGAGAACAGCGCCTCCGAGGCCGGCGCGGCCGCGATGCTCGGCGCCTCCATCAACTACCCGGTGCGCGGCGCCGTCACGTGGAAGTCCACGGTCGGCACCAACGTCGCGTCCGATGCGCTGTCCAACCTCGCCTCGGCCGGCGTGCAGGGCGGCGCGCTGGTGATCCTCGGCGAGGACTACGGCGAGGGCTCGAGCATCATCCAGGAGCGCACCCACGCCTTCGCGATGAAGTCGCAGATGTGGCTGCTCGATCCGCGGCCCAACCTGGGCTCGATCGTCGACGCGGTGGAGCACGGCTTCGAGCTGTCCGAGGCGAGCCAGACGCCCGTCATGCTGCAGCTGCGCATCCGCGCCTGCCACGTGCACGGCAGCTTCGTCTGCAAGGACAACCGCGCGCCGGCCATCTCCACGCGCGAGGCCATTTCGCAGCCGCGCTTCGACTTCGCCAACATCAACCTGCCGCCCTCGATCTACGCGCAGGAGCGCATGAAGATCGAGTCGCGTTGGCCGGCCGCGCTGGCCTACATCCGCGACGCGCGGCTCAACGAACGCTTCGACGGCGACTGCGCCGACGTCGGCCTGGTGCTGCCGGGCGGCCTCTACAACGGCACCCTGCGCGCGCTGCAGCAACTGGGCCTGGCCGATGCCTTCGGCAACAGCCGCATTCCGCTGCAGGTGCTCAACGTGGTCTACCCGATGGTGCCCGACGAACTCATCGATTTCTGCCGCGGCAAGCGCGCGGTGCTGATGGTGGAAGAGGGCCAGCCCAACTACATGGAGGACGCGCTGCACGCCATGCTGCGCAAGGCCGGCTGCGACACGCGGCTGCACGGCAAGGACATCTTCCCGATGGCCGGCGAGTACACCGGCGAGGTGCTGGTGCGCGGCCTGGCCGAGTTCATCCGCCAGGCGCGGCCCGAAGCACTGGGCGACCAGGGCGCCGCGCAGGTGGCCGACAGCGCCGCGCCGCTGGCCGCGCTCAAGCCACGCGCGGTCGAGGCACTGGGCGTGCCCGTGCCGAGCCGGCCGCCGGGCTTCTGCATCGGCTGTCCCGAGCGCCCGGTGTTCGCGGCCATCAAGCTGATGCAGAAGGAACTCGGCAGCGTGCACGTCAGCGCCGACATCGGCTGCCACACCTTCGGCACCCTGCCGCCGTTCAACACCGGCAGCACGGTGCTCGGCTACGGACTGGGCCTCGCGAGCTCCTCGGGCATCGCGCCGCTGATGGGCAACCGGGTCGTCAGCATCATGGGCGACGGCGGCTTCTGGCACAACGGCTTCACCAGCGGAGTGGTCAACGCGGTCTACAACGGCCAGGACTCGGTGCTCGTGATCCTGAAGAACGGCTACACCTCGGCCACCGGCACGCAGGCCATTCCCTCCTCGCCCACGCAGCCCGCGGCCAAGCCGCTGACCTTGGACATCGAGGCCGCGCTCAAGGGCGTGGGCGTGGGCTGGGTGCGCAAGGTGCGCAGCTACAGCGTGGCCGAGATGCGCGACACGCTGCAGGAGGCGATGACCACCGAGGAGGGCGGCCTCAAGGTCATCATCGCCGACGGCGAATGCCAGCTCGAGCGCCAGCGCCGCATCAAGCCCGTCACGGCCGCGAAGCTCAAGCGCGGCGAGCGCGTGGTGCGCACGCGCTTCGGCATCGACGACGACGTCTGCACCGGCGACCACTCGTGCATCCGGCTGTCGGGCTGCCCCTCGCTGACCATCAAGCCCAACCCGAGCGCGCTGCGCACCGATCCCGTGGCCACCGTCAACCAGGGCTGCGTGGGCTGCGGCCTGTGCGGCGAGAACGCGCACGCCGCGATCCTCTGCCCCTCGTTCTACAAGGCCGAGATCGTGCAGAACGCCGGCACCTGGGAGCGCCTCTTGCACCGGCTGCGCAGCGGCGTCATCGGCCTCATGGCCGGCAAGGCGCGTGACCGCGCGGAGGCGCTGGCGGCATGAACGACACCCCCTTCGAAGACGCACCGCGCATCGTGACCGTGCTGGTCGCCGCCATGGGCGGCGAGGGCGGCGGCGTGCTGGCCGACTGGCTGATCGCCGCGGCCACGGCCCAGGGCTTCCCGGTGCAGAGCACCTCGGTGCCCGGCGTGGCGCAGCGCACCGGCGCCACCAACTACTACATCGAGATCTACCCGGTCGAGGCCGTGCGGCTCGGCGGCGCGCGCCCGGTGTTCTCGCTGACGCCGAGCCCGGGCGACGTCGACATCGTCGCCGCCTCCGAGCTGATGGAGGCGGGGCGCGTGCTGCAGGGCGGCTTCGTGCATCCGCGGCGCACCACGCTCGTGGCCTCGACGCACCGCGAGTTCGCGGTGGCCGAGAAGTCCGCCATGGGCGACGGCCGCTACGACGGCCGGCGCGTGAGCGAGGCCGCGCGCGAGCTCGCGCGGCACAGCCACCTGTTCGACATGCGCGCGCTGGCCTGGCGCCACGGCACGGTGATCAACACCGTGATGTTCGGCGCCATGGCCGGCAGCGGCGCGCTGCCGTTCTCGCGCGAGGCCTGCGAGCAGGCGATCCGCGCCTCGGGCAAGGCGGTGGAGGCCAGCCTCAAGGGCTTCGCGGCGGGCTTCGAGCAGGTGGCGCATCCCGCGCCGGAGGCCACCGCCGGCACCGATGCGGCAACGCCGCGCGCGCCCGTCGACCCGCGCATCGCCGCCATGCCCGAGCCGCTGCACGAACTGCTGGGCCACGGCCTGCCGCAGGTGCTCGACTACCAGGACGCGCGCTACGGCGCGCTCTACCTGCAGCGCGTCGACGCGGTGCTCGCGCTCGAGCGGCCCTTCGACGGCGAGCTGCCCGTGACGCGCGAGACCGCGCGCCATCTCGCGCTGTGGATGAGCTACGAGGACGTGATCCGCGTGGCCGACCTCAAGACTCGTGGTGAGCGTCTGCGGCGCGTGCGCGAGGAAGTGGGCGCGCGCCAGGGCGAGCCGTTGCGCCTGACCGAATACCTGAAGCCAGGCCTCGACGAGGTCTGCTCGCTGCTGCCGCCGCGCGTCTCGGCCTGGCTGCGCCGGCGCCTGGCCCACAAGGCGCACCGGCTCAACGTGGGCCTGCACATGCGCACCGACACCGTGCTGGGCTTCGCCATGCTGTGCGGCCTGCGCTCGCTGCGCGTGCTGCGCCGCGCCGGCGCGCGCTATGCGATCGAGCAGGCCATGATCGAGCGCTGGCTCGACACCGTGCGCGCCGCGCTCGCGCTGAGCCCGCGGCTGGCCTACGAGATCGCGCTGTGCGGCAACCTGGTCAAGGGCTACGGCGAGACCAGCGAGCGCGGCCACCGCAACCTCGGCGCGGTGCTCGACGACATGCAGGCCCAGTTCGCCGCGCCCCCCGGCGACGCCGCCGCGCTCGCGCAGGCGGCCGAGCGCGTGCGCGCCGCGCGCGAAGCCGCGCTGGCCGACCCCGAGGGCCGCACCCTGGCGCGCGCGCTGGGCCTGCCGCCGCCCGCGCCGCGCGTCCACCCCATCCACATCGTGCGGCGAAAGCCGGCGCGCTGAGGGCCCGCATCCCTTCCCCCAAAGAGAACGACGACAGGAGACAAGACGATGAGAAACAGCAAGACTTCCACCTCCCTCGGCCGCCGCGCCGTCAACGCGCTGCTGGCCGGCGCGCTGCTGCTGCCGCTGGCCGCGCAGGTCCATGCGGCCGGGCCGATCAAGATCGGCGCCGTGGTCTCGGCCACCGGTCCGGCCTCCTTCCTCGGCGATCCGCAGCAGAAGACGCTCGAGATGTACGTGCGCAAGATCAACGCGGCCGGCGGCGTGCTCGGCCGCAAGCTCGAGCTGGTGCTCTACGACGACGCCAGCGACGCGAACAAGGCCAATGCCTTCACGCGCCGCCTGATCATGCAGGACGAGGTCGACGCGATCCTCGGCGCCTCGACCACCGGCTCGACCATGGCGATGGTGCCGCAGGCCGAGGCCGCGAAGATGCCGCTGATCTCGCTGGCCGCCGCCTCGGTCATCGTCGAGCCGGTCAAGCCCTGCGTCTTCAAGATGCCGCACTCCGACCGCATGGCGGCCGAGAAGGTGCTCGGCGAGATGAAGAAGCGCGGCTTCACGCAGTTCGCGCTGCTGTCGGACACCGGCGGCTTCGGCAAGTCGGGCCGCACCGAGACGCTCAAGCTCGCCGAGACGCTGGGCCTGAAGGTGGTGGAGGACCAGACCTACGGCGAGAAGGACACCGACGTCACGCCGCAGCTCACGCGCATCAAGTCCTCGGGCGCGCAGGCCGTGTTCGTGTTCGGCACCGGCCAGGCGCCGGCCATCATCGCGCGCAACCACCAGCAGCTCGCGATGAAGCAGCCGCTGTACACCTCCCACGGCCAGGCCTCGACCGAGTTCATCCGCATCGCGGGCAAGTCCTCCGAAGGCATCCGCATGCCTTCGCCCGCGCTGCTGATCGCCCAGGCGCTGCCCGATGCCGATCCGCAGAAGAAGGTCAGCGTGTCGTATGCCAAGGACTACGAGTCGACCGCGAAGATGGACGTGTCGACCTTCGGCGGCTACGCGCACGACGCGCTGTACCTGCTGATCGACGCGATCCAGCGCGCCGGCGGCACCGACAAGCAGAAGCTGCGCGATGCCATCGAGGCCACCAAGGACTTCGTCGGCGTGAGCGGCATCTACCGCATGTCGGCCACCGACCACATGGGCCTGGACGTGTCCGCGTTCCGGATGGTCGAGATCAAGGACGGCAAGTTCGTGGAAGTCCGTTGAGTTCGCGCGCATCGACGGAGAGCGCATGAATCTCAATGCGAACGATCGCCGCCGGCAGGCGCGCCGGCGGTTGCCGCGCTTCGTCTTCGACTACGTCGACGGCGGCGCGGAGACCGAGGACTGCCTGCGGCGCAACGAGGCCGACCTGGCCGCGCTGCACCTGGTGCCGACCGCACTGCGCGACACCCGCCATGCCGACCCCGGCATCACGGTGTTCGGCCGGCGCTGGGCCGCGCCGCTGGGCGTGGCGCCCGTGGGCTTCTCGGGCCTGGTGCGCCCGCATGGCGACACCCTGCTGGCCTGCGCGGCGGCCGCCACCGGCGTGCCGCACGTGCTGTCGACGCCGTCGAACGACCGGCTCGAGGCGGTGCGCGAGGCCGCGCTGCGGCGCGACCCCGAGGCGCTGCAATGGATGCAGCTCTACGTGATGGGCGATCGCGCCATCGCCGAGCAGCTGGTGCGCCGTGCGCGCGCCGCCGGCTATTCGGCGCTGGTGCTGACGGTCGACGCGGCCGTGAGCGGCTTGCGCGAGCGCGACGTGCGCAACGGCTTTCGGCTGCCGTTCCGCTTCACGCCCTCGACCCTGCTCGACCTCGCGCTGCATCCGCGCTGGTCGCTCGCGATGGCGATGCAGGGCCGCTCGCCCTCGTTCGTCAACCTGGCCGAGGCCGACGACGGCGCCACCTCGCCTCAGCTGCAGGCCGCGCTGCTGTCGCGCACCATGGACCGCACCCTGGCCTGGGAGCACCTGGCCTGGCTGCGCCGGCTGTGGGACGGCCCGCTGCTGGTCAAGGGCCTGCTGCATCCGGGCGACGCCGCGCTGGCCGTGCGCCACGGCGCCGACGGCATCGTGGTGTCGAACCATGGCGGCCGCCAGCTCGACGCGGCGCCCTCGACCATCTCGGTGCTGCCACGCATGGTCGATGCCGTGGCCGGGCGCATCCCGGTGTTCGTCGACGGCGGTTTCCGCCGCGGCAGCGACGTGGTCAAGGCGCTGGCCGCCGGCGCCACCGCGGCCTTCGTCGGCCGCGCCGCGGTCTGGGGCATGGCCTGCGACGGCGAGGCGGGCGCGCGCGGCGTGCTCGCCGGCCTGGTCGACGACATCGCCCGCACCCTGGTGCTGCTGGGCGCCGACCGCGCGGACGAGGTCGCGCCCCACCACCTGCTCGCCAACCTTCCCTTCCCCGGCAGCGCCGGGCTTTCCCACGCCGGAGCACGCCATGGCTGACTTCATGCAATTCGTCTTCTCGGGACTCACCACCGGCGCGATCTACGCGCTGGCCGCGCTGGGCTTCTCGCTGATCTACAACGCCAGCGGCGTCATCAACTTCGCGCAGGGCGACTTCCTCATGCTCGGCGCCATGATCACGGCCGCGCTGCTCGGCGCCAGCCTGCCCTATGGCGTGGCCGTGGCCGGCGGCGTGCTGGCCACGGTGGTGGCGGGCCTGCTGCTGTACCGGCTGGCGATCAAACCCGCGGGCGAGGCCAGTGTGGTGTCGCTGATCATCATCACCATCGGTGCCTCGATCTTCATCCAGGGCGTGGTGCAGATCGTGCTCGGCAAGAACCAGCAGACCCTGCCGGCCTTCAGCGGCGACGCGGCGCTGTCGATCCTCGGCGCCTACGTGCTGCCGCAGAGCCTGTGGGTGCTGGGCACGGCCGCGCTGCTGGTGGCGCTGTGCTTCGCCTTCTTCCGCTTCACCATGGTGGGCAAGGCCATGCTCGCGGTGGCGGCCAACGCGCTGGCCGCGCGCGCGGTCGGCATCCCGACCTCGCGCGTGCTGCAGCTCTCGTTCGGCCTGTCGGCGCTGCTGGGCGCCGTGGCCGGCGTGGTGGCCGCGCCGATCACCACCACGGTCTACGACATCGGCCTGATGCTGGGCATGAAGGGCTTCGTCGCGGCCACGCTGGGCGGGCTCGGCAGCGCGGGCGGCGCGGTGGTGGGCGGCCTGATCGTCGGCCTGCTCGAGGCGCTGATGGCGGGCTATGTCTCCTCGGCCTACAAGGACGCCGTGCCCTTCGTGCTGATCGTGTTCATCCTGCTGGTCATGCCGCACGGCCTGTTCGGCAGCAAGGGAGCGGAGCGCGTATGAAGGCGTCCTCGCGGGCGCTGCTGCGTCCCTCCCTGCTGCTGCTGGCCCTGGTGCTGGCGCTGCTGCCGCTGGCCATGCCCAACAACTACGTGATCGACGTCGCGGTGCGCATCGCGCTGGCGGCCATCGCCGCCATCGGCCTCAACCTGCTGATGGGCTTCGCGGGCCAGATCAGCATTGGCCACGCGGCCTTCGTCGCCATCGGCGCCTACGGCAGCGGCATCGTGACGGCGCGCTTCGGCTGGCCCGCGCTGCCGGCCATCTGCGCCGCGGCCGTGGGCGCGGCGCTGGTGGCCTGGCTGATCGCCAAGCCGATCCTGCGCCTCAAGGGCCATTCGCTGACCATGGCCACGCTCGGGCTGGGCGTGATCGTCAACATCGTGCTGATCAACGAGGTCGACTGGACCGGCGGCCCCGATGGCATGCCGGTGCCGCCGCTGGCGGTGGCCGGCTTCGCCTTCGCCAAGGTGCTGCACTGGTATGCGCTGGCGGCGGTGCTGCTGTGGCTCGCGGTGCTGCTGTCGCTCAACCTCTACGAATCGCCGGCCGGGCGCGCGCTGCGCGGCCTCAACGGCTCCGAGGTGGCGGCGCGCGTGATGGGCGTGGACGTGGCGCGCTTCAAGGTGCGCGCCTTCGTGGTGTCGGCCGTGTTCGCCGCGGTCTCGGGCAGCCTCACGGCGCACTACCTGGGCTTCATCAGCCCCTCGCTGGCGGCCTTCACGCATTCGGTGGAGCTCGCGACCATGGTGGTGTTGGGCGGCATGGCCTCGACCTTCGGCGCGCTGCTCGGCGCCGCGCTGCTGACGGCGCTGCCGCAGCTGCTGGGCGGCCTGCACGGCTACGAGATGGTGTTCTTCGGCCTGGTGCTGATGCTCACCATGATGTTCCTGCCCAAGGGGCTGGTGCCCACGCTCGCGCTGCGGCTGCGCAGGAAGGGCTGAGCCATGCTCGAAGTGAAGAACCTCAGCAAGTCCTTCGGCGGCGTGCACGCCATGCAGGACGTGAGCTTCAGCGTGCGCGCCGGCTCGGTGCATTCGGTGATCGGGCCCAACGGCGCCGGCAAGACCACGCTGTTCAACCTGATCAGCGGCGTTTACGAGCCCACGCGCGGCGAGATCCTGCTCGACGGCGAGAACGTGGCGGGCATGGCGCCCGACCGGCTCGCGCGGCGCGGCATGAGCCGCACCTTCCAGAACCTGCAGGTGTGCATGAACATGACCGCCTGCGAGAACGTGATGCTCGGCGCGCACCTGCACACGCGCAGCTCGCTGCTGGGCGGCATGACCGGCGCCACGCGCCGCGCCGACGCCGCGCTGCGCGAGGAGGCGTTGCGGCTGATCGACTACGTGGGCGTGGGCCGCCATGCGCATGCCCATGCCACGCAGCTCTCGTTCGGCTTGCTCAAGCGGCTGGAGATCGCGCGCGCCCTCGCGAGCCGGCCGCGCCTGCTGCTGCTCGACGAGCCGGCCGCGGGCCTCAACGACACCGAGACCCACGAGATCACCGAACTGATCCGCAGCATCGCCGCCTCGGGCGTGACGGTGCTGCTGGTGGAACACGACATGAAGCTGGTGATGAACATCTCCGACCACCTGCTGGTGCTCGACTACGGCCGCAAGCTCGCCGAGGGCACCGCCGCCGAGGTGCGCGCCAATCCGCAGGTGATCGCGGCCTACCTCGGCACCGAGGCGGAGGCTGCCGCATGAGCGGCATCGCACTGGAAGTCAGCGGCCTGCGCGCCGGCTACGGCCGCATCGAGGCGCTGCACGGCATCGACCTGCAGGTCGGCGCGGGCGAGCTGGTGGCGCTGGTCGGCGCCAACGGCGCGGGCAAGACCACCTTGCTGCGCGCGGTCTCGGGCCTGATCCGCGGCAGCGCCGGCAGCGTGCGCCTGTTCGGCCGCGAGATCGCGCGCGACAGCGCCGATGCGCGCGTGCGCGCCGGCCTGGCGCAGGTGCTCGAGGGCCGGCAGGTGTTCGGCCCGCTGTCGGTGCAGGACAACCTGCTGCTGGGCGGCTACACGCGCGCCGAGCGCCGCGCGCAGCGGCTGGACGAGATGTACGCGCTGTTCCCGGTGCTCGGCGAGAAGCGCCTGCTGGCGGCCGGCACGCTCTCGGGCGGCCAGCAGCAGATGCTGGCGATCGCGCGCGCACTGATGTGCGAGCCGCGCATGCTGCTGCTCGACGAGCCCTCGATGGGGCTGGCGCCGCTGCTGGTGAAGGAGATCTTCGGCGTCATCGCGCGGCTCAAGTCGCGCGGCATCCCGATCCTGCTGGTGGAGCAGAACGCGCACGCCGCGCTCTCGGTGGCCGACCGCGGCTACGTGCTCGAGACCGGCGCCATCGCGCTGGGCGGGCCGGCCGCGCAACTGCTCGGCGACGAGCGCGTGAAGGCCGCCTACCTGGGCCTGTGAGGAACGACGCACGCATGAATTCCCTTCCCGACACCGGCCTGCGCGTGGCCGACGTGCAGGCGCGCTGCGTCAACGTGCCGCTCGAGCATCCGGTGCGCACCAGCGTGGGCGTGGTGGCGACCGCGCCGCTGGTGCTGGTCGACCTGCACGCGGACGACGGCACCGTCGGTCATGCCTACCTGTTCACCTACACGCCGCTCGCGCTGCGCGCCACGCGGCGCATGGTGCTGACCCTGGGCAGCGTGCTCAAGGATCAGCCGCTCGCGCCCTTCGACCTCGACCGGCTGCTGGCGCAGCGGCTGCGCCTGCTGGGCCGCACCGGCATCGCGCTGATGGCCGGCGCCGGTCTGGACATGGCGGCCTGGGACGCGCTGGCCAGGGCGCGCGGCGTGCCGCTGGTCGAGCTCTTGGGCGGCACGCGCCGCGCCATCGCCGCCTACGACAGCCACAGCATGGACGGCCTCGCGCTCGGCACGAAGCGCGCCGCGCTCGCGGCGGCGCAGGGCTTTCGCGCCATCAAGACCAAGATCGGCCATGCCACGCTGGCCGAGGACCTCGAGGTGGTGCGCGCGCTGCGCGCCGTCGTCGGCGACCGGGTCGAGCTGCTGGTGGACTACAACCAGGGCCTGAGCGTGCCCGAGGCGGTGCGCCGCATCCGCGCGCTCGAGGACGAGGGCATCGGCTGGGTCGAGGAGCCCACCTTGCAGGAGGACTACGCGGGCCATGCGCGCATCCGCGAGCGCGTGGCGCTGCCGCTGCAGATGGGCGAGAACTGGTGCGGCCCCGAGGAGATGGCCAAGGCGCTGCAGGCCGGCGCCTGCGACCTCGCGATGCCCGACGCGATGAAGATCGGCGGCGTGACCGGCTGGCTGCGCGCCGCCGCGCTGGCGCAGGCGCACGGCGTGCCGATGTCGAGCCACATCTTCCAGGAGGTCAGCGTGCACCTGATGGCGGTGACGCCGACGGCCCACCTGCTCGAGCGCATGGACCTGGCGGCGCCGGTGCTGGCGCGGCCGCTGGCCTTCGAGGACGGCATGGCGACCGCGCCGGCCGAGCCCGGCACCGGCATCGCGTGGAACGAGGAGGCCGTCAGGCGCTGCCTCGTGTGAGCATCAGAGCTTGCCGAGCGTGCGCACGATCTCGTCGACCAGCCAGCGGTGCGCCGCGCTGTACTCGTGGCGCGCATGCCAGTGCGCCTGCACCTGGAAGTCGGGCAGCGCCAGCGGCAGCGGCAGCGCCTTGAGCCCGCCCTGGCGCACGTAGAGGTCGGCCACGCGCGAGGGCAGCAGCACCAGCAGGTCGCTCTGCGACAGCAGCTGCGGCAGCACGGTGAACTGCGGCACGCGCGCCACGATGTTGCGGTTGATGCCGCGCTCGGCCAGCATGTCCTCGATCAGGAAGTGGCCCGAGCGCGGCGACGACACCATCACGTGGCGCGCCGCCGAGAAGGCCGCGAGGCTCATGCGCTCGCCGATGCTCGGATGGCTGGCCGACATCAGGCACACGTAGTGCTCGCGGAACAGCAGCGCGCCGTGCATCGGCGAACCCAGCGCGGGGATGTTGCCGACCGCCATGTCCAGGCGCCCGGTCGACAGCTCCTCGCCCAGCGTGTCGGAGATCTGCGCGATCTCGATCTCGATGCGCGGCGCCACCTCCTGGAAGCGGCGCAGCAGCGGCGGCACGAAGTACAAAACGCCGATGTCCGACATCGCGAGCCGGAAGCGCCGCGTCGAGCGCAGCGGATCGAAGCTGGCGTTCTGCTCGAGCGTGCCCTCGACCATGGTCAGCGCCTCGCGGAAGCGCTGGAACAGCTGCTCGGCCATGCCCGTGGGCACCAGGCCGTCGCTGCCGCGCGAGAACAGCCGGTCGAGATAGACCTTGCGCAGTTTCGCGAGCGCGTAGCTCACGGTCGACTGCGTGACGTCGAGCCGCTCGGCCGCATGGGTCACGCTGCGGGTTTCGTAGATCGCGACGAACACGCGGACGAGGTTGAGGTCGAGGTGGCTCATGCGGGGCTGAATGTGCCACATGAATGCGGGATCGGGCAGCCGTACGCAGAGGGCGCGAAGATTACGCGAAGGACGCGAAAGAACAGCCGAAATGTGTGGGCCGCGCCCAGGCGATCGCCGTGCGCCCAACATCGCAGGAACGGTGCGAGGCGGTCGTGCGACGACAGCCCACCTTTTGGGGTTTTCTTCTGCGTCCTTCGCGAAACCTTCGCGCCCTCTGCGTACGGCTGCCCGTATTCAGAACCCCCTAGACCTCCACAGTCGTCACCTCGAAGCGCGCCAGCGTGTGCGCGCCGAACATCATCGTGATCGGCACGTCGGCCGCGTCGCGCCCGCGCGCCACCGTCACGCGGCCGATGCGGCGCTGGTTGTGGCGCGCGTCGAAGGTGTGCCAGCGGTCGCCGAGGTAGACCTCGAACCAGGCGCTGAAGTCCATCGGCGAGCGCACCGGCGGCACGCCGATGTCGCCTAAGTAGCCGGTCACGTAGCGCGCCGGGATGTTCATGCAGCGGCACAGCGTGATCGCCAGGTGCGCGAAGTCGCGGCACACGCCGGTGCCCTCGCGCAGGCCCTGCGCGGCGGTGCGCGTGGCGCGTGCGCTCGCGTAGTCGAAGCGCAGGTGGCCGTGCACGAAGTCCGAGATCGCCTGCACGCGCGACCAGCCCGGCGCCACGCCGCCGAAGCGGTCCCAGGCGAACTGCAGCAGCTCGCTGTCGACCTCGCAGTAGCGGCTGGGCAGCAGGAAGGCCAGCGTCTCCACCGGCAGCGCGGCGGGGCCGTGCTCGACGGCGTCGCGCTCCACCGGATCGGGCGTGCCGGGGTCGGCGATCACGGCCTGGCTGCGCAGCCGCACGTTCGTCACGCCCGCGGGGATCTGCACGCGCGCGCAGGCGTTGCCGAAGGCGTCGAAGTAGTGGTCGGTGAACAGCGGCGGCTCGAGCGTGAGCTGCTCGCCGCCGCCGCGCAGGTCCGCCACGCGCGAGGGATGGACCTGCAGCATGTAGACCAGCGCGGTGGGCGCGATGGGGGCCGTGGCGAGCGCGAGCTCGATGTCGAAGCCGATCCGGATGAGCATGGGTTCTTTCGCGGGGGAGATTCCCCGACACCCATCTTGGGGTCGAAGACATGCGCGCGCGCGGGGTCAACGCGCGCATCGCTCGTAGTCCGTCGCGCTGTCGGCGTCTTCCTACCGCAGCGGCGTCCGCTCTCCCACAGACGGGGGCGGGGCGCCACTACGGGTTTCGCGCGGTGCGACCCCTACGCTCGGTCTCCGCCCGTATCGAAGCCAGGCAGGGAGAGGTCGCAAGTCCTGGCCAGAGCGATCCATATCGCACGGGCGCGTTCAACCGGTCCGCTGGAGGGAATCATGGAGTTTTCGTCGCTGTTCGACTCGTTCGCCACCCATTGGGGCGACGAGATCCTGATCTGGTCCGTTGCCGCCGTCGCTGGCTGCATCTGCCTGGTCGCATTGGTGAATGTGCTGGACATGCTTCTCGACAACGGCGGCGCCGGATGAGCCTGAGCTCCTTCCAAGACACCCAGAAAGCCCCTCGATGACGCCACAGAACAAGGCCGCCGCCCGGCGCGCCAAGCCCGCCAAGACTTCCAGAGCGGGGGACGCCAGCGATGCCAAGCAGCAGCAGCTCGAGGGCTTCACGCTCGACCACGGGGCCGAGCTGACGACCAACCAGGGCCTGCGGATTCCCGACAACCACAACTCGCTGAAGGCCGGACGGCGTGGACCCACGCTGCTCGAGGACTTCATCCTGCGCGAGAAGATCACGCACTTCGACCACGAGCGCATCCCCGAGCGCGTGGTGCATGCGCGCGGCGAGGCAGCCCACGGCTACTTCCAGGTCTACAAGTCGATGTCGCAGTTCACCAGCGCCGACTTCCTGCAGGACCCCGATGCGAAGACGCCGGTGTTCGTGCGCTTCTCCACCGTGGCCGGTTCGCGCGGCTCGGCCGACACCGTGCGCGACGTGCGCGGCTTCGCCGTCAAGTTCTACACCCGCGAGGGCAACTATGACCTCGTGGGCAACAACGTGCCGGTGTTCTTCATCCAGGACGCGATGAAGTTCCCCGACCTGATCCATGCCGTGAAGCCCGAGCCGCACCACGAGATGCCGCAGGCCGCGAGCGCGCACGACACCTTCTGGGACTTTGCCTCGCTGATGCCCGAGACCACCCACATGCTGATGTGGGCCATGAGCGACCGCGCGATCCCGCGCAGCCTGCGCATGATGGAAGGCTTCGGCGTCCACACCTTCCGCCTCGTCAACGCACGCGGCGAGAGCCACTTCGTGAAGTTCCACTGGAAGCCCAAGCTCGGCATCCACGGCCTGGCCTGGGACGAGGCGCAGAAGATCGCGGGCAAGGACCCCGACTTCCACCGCCGCGACCTCTGGGAGGCGATCGAGAACGGCGACTTCCCCGAATGGGAGCTCGGCGTGCAGATGATTCCCGAGGGCAAGGAGGGCACGCTGGGCTTCGACCTGCTCGACCCCACCAAGCTGATCCCCGAGGAGATGGTGCCGGTGCAGAAGATCGGCCGCATGGTGCTCAACCGCAACCCCGACAACTTCTTCGCCGAGACCGAGCAGGTGGCGTTCCACCCGGGCCACCTGGTGCCGGGCATCGACTTCACCAACGACCCGCTGCTGCAGGGGCGGCTGTTCTCGTACACCGACACGCAGATCTCGCGGCTGGGCGGCGCCAACTTCCACGAGCTGCCGATCAACAAGGGCGTGTGCCCGTTCCACAACTTCCAGCGCGACGGCATGCACCGCCAGACCATCGCGCGCGGCCAGGTCGCCTACGAGCCCAACACGCTGGGCTCGGGCGCCGAGTTCCGCGTGGACGGCGACAGCGCCGGCTTCCAGAGCTATCCCGACGCCGACTACGAGGCGCCCAAGCTGCGCCGCCGCAGCCACACCTTCGACGACCACTTCACGCAGGCGCGCCTGTTCTTCGAGAGCCAGAGCGCGCCCGAGAAGGAGCACATCGTCGCGGCCTTCCGCTTCGAGCTGTCGAAGGTGGAGGTGCCGGCGATCCGCCAGCGCATGGTCGACAACCTTGCGCACGTCGACGAGAAGCTGGCGCGCCGCGTGGCCGAGCCGCTGGGCATCGGCGAGCCCGATGCGCGCGCGGCCGCCGGGCGCGCGGGCTTCCGCGAGCACCGCATCCACCTGCCGATCGAGGAGTCGCCCGCGCTCAGCATGGCGGGCACCGGCGACGGCTCGATCCGCACGCGCAAGGTCGCGATCCTGGTGGCCGACGGCATCGACTCGGCCTCGCTCAAGCCGATCCGCGAGGCGCTCGAGCAGGCCGGCGCCCAATGCAAGGTCGTGGGCCCGCGCCTGGGTTCGGTGGTCAGCGGCTCCAAGCGCCAGGTCGACACCGACGCCACCTTCGCCAACATGCCCTCGGTGATGTTCGATGCGGTGCTGGTGCCCGCGGGCGCCGAGGGTGCGCGCGCCCTGGCCGCCAGCGGCGATGCGGTGCACTTCGTGCTCGAGGCCTTCAAGCACTGCAAGGCCGTGTGCACGGTGGGCGAGGGCGTGCAGCTGCTGTCCACCCTGGGCATCGCCGCCGACACGCCGGCCGACAGCCTGCCGCCCGGTGTGGTGGTGGCGGCCACGCCGGTCACCAACCTCGGCGACACCAGCGCCGCGCAGCAGATCGCGCAGGACTTCGTCGCCGCGATCGCGAAGCACCGGCACTGGGACCGGCCGAACATCGACGCCGTGCCGGCCTAAAGCGGCAGGCTGCCGCGTTCTCGGTGGCGCGGCGAAAGCCATGCCACCGGGCGTCTTCTGTCAGGTGCGTTCCACGTCGACAGAGACGCGCTTGATGCTGTAGAGCGAGACGGCGCCCCCGGTTGCCTTCAAAGGGTCGAAGAGGGCCAGATTGATGCCACTGCTGACAGAGCTTCGAAACACGACGCCGTCGTAGCCAGTTTTCTTGATGAACTCACACAAGTACTGGCTCGGGAGGTAGTCGATTGCCGCACTTCTAGGCAGCACTGGCCGAGTGAGCTCTTGCCCCAGTCGCTCGAGAAATGGAATGTCCGCACGCATTTGGCCAATGGAGCTTGCTTCGCCCAGTAAGAAAGGGGAGACGAGCTGGCGTGGATTGCGTAAATCGACGGCTCGCAATGGGGCCTGGATTCGGAACTCGGCTACGCATGCGATTTCGCCGGTGTGGGGCCGGACTTCGGCAACGGCCGTGTCCGGTAAGGACCCCAGATAAAGATAAGGTATGCCTGTCGGATTGGCTCGACCGTGCGTTGCCAAATGCTTTGGAGGGGCACCCATCTCCGCGATGGGATACGCCGTGCTTCCCGTCAGGATTCGAGCCCTGTGCCAGAGTTCCGGCATATCGTCTGCGGGCAGGTAGGCGAGCAGTTGCTCCAGTCGATCGGCATCAAGAGCCTCGTTCAGAAAATATCGATTTCTGAACATCAGTTCGTCCCGGAGCATCTCCCAGCGTGCAAGGCCTTCACTCTTGAATGCGGCCGATGGCGAGAATGGCTTTCGAACGATATCGCCGTCATCCAGTATCTCGGCCAGCAACTCCTTGGCGCGAGGACTGTCCATGCGAGGGTGCGAAAAAAGCTGCCAATCTGTCTTCATCCACTCGACCAGCGACTTCCCGTCTGGGTCGGGCTCATAGATGCTGATGAGCATCTCGAAATACTCGGCGAGCTGACCCGGATGGACAAGCGCCACGTTCTCCGATTCGCAGTAGCTACATGTTCCAAGGACTGGATCCAGCGATGGAATCACGTCGTTCCGCAGGCCACGATCATTGAAGCACTCAGGGCAGCACCGAGTAAGCATGGCCATCAGTGATCGAAGTAGTGAGCCAAGGTCTCGATGTGATGCTTCATGGAGAGTTTCTTGACCTGCGCCAGCCCAGGAAAGTGTCCCTTGGCATGGAGCTCCCGAAACTCCCCGATGGCTTGGCTCTCGAAAACCTTCGAATTCGGTTCGTTGATCTGCTTGACAAGCTTTCCTAGAGCCTGGCCGAACTTTCCCGCCGGATCTGTGGGTGTGTCTTTCGTCGTCGAAACGAAGTGATAGATGTACATCGCATCGTCCTTCTCGGGATCGATGAAGGTCAGATGGATAGTCACCGCGTAGGCGGGGCCTCCGCCTTCGAGAAAATCGTCGCCGACGATAAGAAAGTCTCCGAACCCATCCATGCCCTCTTCTTCGTAGGTGACATGGAGGTCGGAAAAGTCTTCGACGGGAGGATAGTCCGCATTCTTCTTTTGCCTTCGAAAGCCGTCGCGCAGCAGTACGCGATGTCCGCCTTTGAAGTGCTTGCGGTACAGCTTGCCGCCATACGCTTCATTGAAGATATGGCGACTGTGCGGAAGATCGGCGCCAAGAGCCTCTGCGAGGCCTTTGGGGTCGCCAAAACCGGCATGCACGAAGGTCGGGTTGTGCCGCTTGTGCGCCTGATAGCGTTCTATGGCGGCTTCCAGAGAGACATCTTCTCTCAGAAGGATTCCAGCCGAGATGCCTGCCTTGTCGAGGTACTGATCCTGCAGCATGGCCGTGATCCCAATCCCATCCTCCGAGTGATCGCCATGAAAAGGATTCACAACAACGATGGCCTTACCGTTCGCGTCGCAGATGGCTGTCAGTGCTCGCTGGAGCCCACTAAGCGCCTCTTTGACCGGTTCGATGACCGGGACAAACTTTGACTTCGCCAGCAACTCAGCCGACTCTCGAACGGTGATCAGTTCAAACTGCTTGCCTCGAAAGTAAGGGTGGTACATAGAGCGCTCAAGTCCAAGTTATCGCTTCTTGAAATGATGTGCGCGTCGCATCGATCAAATTCTGATGATTGCCACGTCGCACTGGCACCGATAGCGCAGCAGGCTTCAATGAAGCTGGAAGGTGTTCGATTAGAGCAGCCAGGGAACCGAGACTGCGTGTCCGCCTCAATGTGGAAACCATGCGATCGTGAACTTCGGCAGGTTTCAACTGAACGAAGCAGTCGCGCATTGCGCCGTACAACAAGGTATTCGGTACGTCAGGCACCGGTACTTCCAGATCATCGAGTATGGAGCGCGCCTCATCCAAGCGAAGAGAGTCAAAAATCGTGGCCGGGCAGACCATGTCTGCGCGGTCGGTGGCTTCTCTCACGGTGCGGATGCGATCCCATCGAACAAGGCTCATCACGCCGATATCTTCATGGGTGCTACGAGTGACCTCATCAACATGCGGCTCACCAACGATCACGTAGATCTTGGCAAACACCTTTCGGTAGTTCGCAATCTGGTTGGTCAATCTCGCCAGTGAGTCGCGCTCGGATTTGATCTCGTAGACGGAGGCCGTTCCATTCAAGATGGCAAGGTCGGCCTTGCACGCGCCAGCGCGAAACTCCGTGAGCATGCTGGCTGTCTTCAGCGTGTGGCGACCCAGAAGAATGTTGTGAGTCAGTGCGGCGCGATAGACGTATTCATCGCGCAGGCCGGATCGCCGCAGGACGGCGAAGGCAGCGTCGAATGTCGAACCGACTGTCTCACGCGCAATGTCCCGACCTGCCTGCCCCATTTCACTCAACAGGCGCGCAAACAAGGGCGAACGCCCTCTCTTCGCCATCTCGTGGAACACGCTGGACGAGAACAGGCGCGAGAGCGCGGCAAGTTGAGTTGCGGTAAGTGACATCTTCGTGGTCAGGTCCGCGCTGGCAACGAGGAGCAGTGGGCGATGAGGTTTGATTATCGTGCATGCGAAAGCCATGCAAGAAGAGCCCATCTTCGCTTGGTGAGCCGGCCTGCGAGCGCCTGCTGACCCAAGCTTTCTCTGTGACCTCGGGCATGAAGTCGCAGTGCTGGACCTCTGGATCAGACCCGTGCCGAACGCCGCAGCTGCTTGAGCAGCAGGCCCAGGTACGGGTTCGGGTCGGCCTCGCGGTAGCCCAGGTGCAGCGCCGACACGGCGCTCTTCTCGCGCAGCCGCTGGTAGACCACGCCCTCGAGCCGGATCGACTCGGTGCCGCTGGGCACGATCGCGAGGCCCACGCCGGCCGACACCAGGCCGACGATGGTCGAGGCGTCGCGCGCCTCCTGCACCATGCGCGGGCGGAAGCCCGCCTTCGAACACAGCTCCTGCACCTTCCAGTACAGCCCGATGCCCGAATGGCGCGGGTAGAGGATCAGCGGCTCGTCGCGCAGGTCGGCGATGCGCACCGGGGCCCGGCTCAGCGGGTGCGTGGCCGGCACCGCCACCATCAACGGCGCCTGGTACCAGGCCTCGATCGCGATGCCCGCGGGGATCGGCACGTTGGGATGGCGCAGGATGCCGAGGTCGAGCTCGTGGCCGTGCACCGCGTCGAGCTGGTCGAGCGAGGTCATCTCGTGCAGCGCCAGCGCGATGCGCGGATGCGCGGCCTGGAACTCGCGGATCGCGGCCGGCAGCGTGGCCGACAGCATCGACGAGGCGGTGTAGCCCAGCGCGATCTTGCCGATGCCGCCCGTCGCCGCGTCGCGCGCCTCGCCCTTGGCCGATTCCACCGAGGCGAGGATGGCCTGCGCGCGCTCGAGGAAGTGGCGCCCGGCCTGCGTGAGGTGCACGCGGCGCTTGTCGCGGTCGAGCAGGCGCGCCTGCAGCTCCTCCTCGAGCAGGCGGATCTGCGTGCTCAGCGGTGGCTGCGCCATATGCAGCCGCTGTGCCGCGCGCGTGAAGTTCAGCTCCTCCGCCACCGCCACGAAATAGCGCAGATGCCGTAGTTCCATCGATATCTCCTGCGTATGGGAATCTGTGAGCAATCAGTATTTCCAAATATAAGGCCGACTGCCTACAGTCGCCGCCATGGAGACAAGAGACACCCCTTCGCCGGCCTCCGCCGGCAGCACCAGCCCCGTGATGCAGCGGCTCGCGCGCCGCCAGTGGGTGGCCGCGCTCGGCGTGCGCCATGCGCGCGGCGCCGAGATCGCGCGGCTGGCCAAGGCCAGCGGCCACCATGCGATCTGGGTCGACCTCGAGCACAGCGCGATGCCGATCGACGCGGCCGGCGCCATCTGCGCCACCGCGCTCGACATCGGCCTGGTGCCCTTCGTGCGCGTGCCCGAACGCGAATACGGCGTGATCGGCCGGCTGCTCGACGCGGGCGCGGCCGGCATCATCGTGCCGCGCGTGGAAACGGCCGAACAGGCGGCCGACGCGGTCGCGGCCTGCCGCTTTCCGCCCGAGGGCCATCGCTCGGCCATCGCCGCGCTGCCCGCCTTCGGCTACCGCCGGCTGCCCGCCGCCGAACTGCGCGAACGCGCCAACCGCTCGACCGTGGTCAAGCTGCTGATCGAGAGCCCGCGCGGCATCGAGAACATCGAGGCCATCGCGCGCGTGCCGGGCGTGGACCTGCTGGCGATCGGCAGCAACGACCTCGGCGCCGAGATGAACCTCGCGGGCGGCCCCGCCGTGCATCCGCGGCTGCGCGAGGCGCACGACGCCGCGCTCGCGGCCTGCGCGCGCGCCGGCAAGCCGCTGGCCATCGGCGGCGTGGCCGACATCGCCTACGTGGCCGACTGCATCCGCCGCGGCGCCGCGCCCTTCCTCATGACCGGCATCGACACCGACCTGCTGCTCGCCGTGCTGCACGAGCGCGTGGCGCAGGCGCTCGATTCGGTGCGGCCGCTCGACGGCGCCGTGCTGCTCGACTGAGCTTCTTCACATATTCGATCCGACCTTTTCCATGACCGACCAGATCCTCGTTTCCAAGCCGATGCGCGACGCGCAGACCCTGACCCGCGCCGCCTTCGAGGTGCCCGCCGGTGCCTGCGACGCGCACGTGCACGTGTTCGGCCCCGAGGCGCGCTACCCGCGCGTGCCCGCGCCGCACTACACGCTGCCCGACGGCGACCTGCCGCAACTGCGCGCCGCGCTCGGCGTGCTCGGCCTTGAGCGCTTCGTGATCGTGCAGCCCAGCTTCTACGGCACCGACAACCGCTGCATGCTCGATGCGCTCGACCTCGCGGGCGATGCGGCGCGCGGCGTCGCGATGGTCGAGGACGGCACCTCGGCGGAGGAACTCGCCGCCATGCATGCGCGCGGCGTGCGCGCGCTGCGGCTCGACCTGTTCCTGCGCTCGGGCCTGCCGACGGCCGAGATGCGGCGCTTCATCGCGCGCAGCGTGGAGCGCACGCGCGCGCTCGGCTGGCATGTCCAGTTCTACACGCCGGGCTGGGTGGTGCGCGACCTGATCCCCTTCCTGCCCGAGATCGAGAGCGACTTCGTGATCGACCACATGGGCTACATGCTCGAGAGCGACGGCCTCACGCGTGCCGACTTCGACCGCCTGCTGCGCGCGGTGCACGATGGCCGCGGCTGGTTCAAGCTCTCGGGCCCGTACCGGCTCGCCAAGGACGGCAACTACGAGCGGCTGCGTCCGCTCGCTCAGGCCATCGTCGAGGCCGTGCCCGAGCGCGTGATCTGGGGCAGCGACTGGCCGCACATCCCCGAGGGCGGGCGCGACACCGGCGAGCTGCTGAACCTGCTGGGCGACTGGATCCCCGATGCCGCCGCGCGCCGGCGCATCCTGGCCGACAACCCGGCGCGGCTGTTCGGGTTCTGAGACCATGGATGCCTCCACGATCGAAAGCGCGGCCATGCAACTGAACTGCATCCAGGAACTCGCCACCACCGGCGCGCGCGCGGTGGCCGGCTTCGTCCACGGCGGCACGCGCTACCTCGCGGTGCCGCAGCTGGCGCGCGACGTCGAGGGCCAGCCCGCGAAGATGACGCTGGGCGACAGCGACCTCGAGATGCCCGTGTACCGATGGGAGGGCGGGCGCTTCGTGCCGCATGCCAGCCTGCCGGTGCCCGGCGGCGAGGACGCCGAGTTCTTCCGCATCGGCGAACGCGCCTTCCTCGCCACCGCGAGCCTGCGCAGCGGGCGCGATCCCTACACGCTGGCCGTGCCGTCGACGATCTTCGAGCTGGTCGACGGCCGCTTCGAGCCCTTCCAGCGCATCGACGGCTTCGCGGCCAAGCAGTGGCACCACTTCGCGATCGGCGAACGGCACTTCCTCGCGCTCGCGCAGGGCGTGACCCTGCCGGGCGAGCAGCCCGCGCGGCCGGTGTCGTCGTGCCTCCTCGAATGGGACGGCGCGCGCTTCGTGCCGTTCCAGGACGTGCCGTCGGCCTGGGGCTACAACTGGGCCTTCTTCGAGGTCGGCGGCGAGCGGCTGCTGGCCCATGCCGACCATGCCGTGCCCTCGCTGCTGCTGCGCTGGAACGGCGAGCGCTTCGAACCGTTCCAGCAGCTCGACGGCCAGAGTGGCCGCGCCTTCTGCTTCTTCGAGACCCAGGGCCAGGCCTGGCTGGCCTTCGCCAACCTGCATGGCGACACGCTGCTGTACCGCTGGCAGGACGGCGGCTTCGCGGTGCACCAGGTGCTCGCGGGCCCGGGCGGGCGCGAGTTCGCCTGGCGCGGCGATGCCGAGGGCGGGCATCTGGTGCTCGTCAACTTCCTGCACGGCACGCGCGAGGCGCCGATCCCCGAGCTCGAGTCGGTCGTGTTCCGCATGGACGACGGCCGGCTGGTCGAGGCCGCGCGCTTCGCGACCTCGGGCGGCACCGACGCCGCCTTCTTCGAGGCCGACGGCGCGCTGCTTCTCGCGGTGGCCAACAGCCTGAGCGCGGCGGTGCGCTTCGCGACGCCCAGCCGCATCTACCGCGTCGACGCTTCCACCAACGGCTGACCCGCCATGGCCACCTACGCACCCCACGAAAGCCCCGAGCTGGTCCGCCTGTTCGAGACCTACACGGCCGGGCCCACGAGCATCGGCGCCACGCTGACGGCGCGCACCGCGGCCGCCAGCGCGCACGATCCGCTGATCGTCGCGACCAGCACCGACATCGTGCTGTTCCCCGGCGGCGGCCGGCCGCCCGAGATCGAGGGCTTTCGCATGTCCACGCGCGGCTTCAAGGAGCTCGCGGGCATCTCGCACCACGGGCCCGCGGTGGCCTCGCTGCTGCGGCTGCGCGAGCTCGATCCCGAGGGCGAGCTCTGGCGCGCGGAGACCCGACGCCTGATCGACAGCACGCGCGCCGCGCGCGCCGCCAACTCCGAGGCGCTGTGGCGCGACACCGTCGCGGTGCCGGCCTACCGCGGCCGCGAGGCGCGCATCGCGCAGCTGGTCGACTACTCGTGCGCGCTGACCGAGCGCTACCTCGAGCGCGCGCTGCGCGAGCCCGACAGCTTCACCGCCGCCGACATGCGCGAGCACTACATCGAGGCGCGCGGCGATGCCGCGGGTGCCACGGTGCCGATGAACGCCGTGATGATCGCCACCTTCTTCCTGGTCGGCATGGACACCGGCCACCGCGTGATCGGCTGGTTCGACCGCCATGCGATCGACTGGTCGCGCGCCATGGTGCTGATCGTCGGCCGCCAGGGCCGGCCCACGGCCGGCGTGACCTGGACCACCAATTCGGTCGCCGCCATGATCCTCGCGGCTTCGGGCCAGCGGCTCGCGCTCGACCGGCTCTACATCGCGCCGCACGGCCCGAGCTTCAAGGTGGCCGAGCTGCCCGACCTCGCGGCGGTGCGCGCCTTCGAGGAGCCGCTGCGCCAGATCTGGGCCCACACGCGCACGGTGAGCGAACTCGGGCCGCTGATGTACGAGGGCTATCCGCGCTTCGAGCCCGGCGCCGCGGGGCGGCCCCGCATCGACGCGCGGACGGAGTCGGTCGGCGAGATGCCGGCGATCGCGAGTCCCGACGACTGGTTCGCGCTCAATACGCGGCTGCGCGTGGTGCTCGAGGATCCGCGGCAGCTGCTCTCGGGCTGCGTGGTCGACTACGCGGTCGACCAGCTGCGCGCCAACGGCAACGACCCCGCGCGGCTGGTGGTGCCGGGGCTGGACAACGTGAGCTATCCACCGCTGGCGCCACGCGCAGGCGGTTGAGCGGAACGCGGCGGACCGATCGGGTTCGCGGAGGCGGGACAGCAAAAGAAGAAGAGCAGGACGGCAGGCACGCCGGCGGCGACGCCGCGCGCATTCGATTCATAGAAAAGAGAACGGAGACAAGACCATGAGAAAACTCGCAACCCTGTGGGGCGCCGCCCTCGCGCTGACGCTGGCCGGCGCCGCCGCGCAGGCGCAGTCCGGCGCCTGGCCCCAGCGCCCCATCAGGATCATCACGCCCACGCCGGCCGGCGTGGGCTCGGACGTGTTCGCGCGCGCCTATGCCGAGCGGCTCGGCCAGATGCTCAAGACGCCGGTGGTGGTCGAGAACCGCCCCGGCGCGCTCGCGGCGATCGGCACCGACGCGGTCGCCAAGGCCGCGCCCGACGGCTACACCATCCTGTTCTCGACCAGCAACCCGTTCACCATGACGCCGTTCCTGCTGTCGAAGCTGCCCTACAACCCGCAGACCGACCTGGTGCCGGTCACGCAGGCGCTCAAGGGCGGTTCGTTCATCGTCGCCAACCCCTCGGTGCCCGCGAAGAACCTGGTGGAGCTGGTGGCGCTCGCGAAGAAGGACCCGGGCCGCGTGAGCTTCGCCTCCTACGGCTCGGGCAGCACCGCGCACCTGGGCTTCGAACTGCTGCAGGATGCCGCGGGCATCGAGCTGCTGCACGTGCCCTACAAGCAGAGTGCCATGCCCGACGTGATCGCGGGCCAGGTGATGCTGGGCTTCGAGCCGCCGATCTCCGCGCTGCCCAACATCCGCGCGGGCCGCATCAAGCCCATCGCCTACACCGGCAGCCAGCGCAGCGCCGCGCTGCCCGACGTGCCCACGCTGGCCGAGCGCTATCCGGGCCTGGAGGTGTTCACCTGGCTCGGCTTCTGGCTGCCCGCGAAGACGCCGCCCGAGATCGTCGACCGCTTCAACCGCGAGATCCGCGCGGCCACGCAGTCGCCCGAGATGCAGAAGCTGATCGCCGAGGCCGGGCTCGAGCCGATGGGCACCACGCCCGAGGAGACGCGCGCCATCGTGCGGCGCGAGGCCGAGGCGATGGGCAAGCTCATCAAGGCCAAGAACATCCGCATCGACTGAGCGCCGGGGCCGGGCTTCGCCCCGCGCCACCTCGCAAGCCTTTTCCATTTCGACCGCGCCGCGCCGGCCCGAGGGCCGCAGCGCCGGCTTTCGCTCGCCCATTTCTCGGAGACACCCATGCGCAACATCCCCTTCGCGTTCCGCGCCGTCCTGGCCGCCCTGTTCCTTTCGTCCCTGCCGCTGCTCTCGCAGGCCCAGTCGAGCGTGCAGGTGTTCGGCACCGTCGACCTCAACTTCACCTACAGCAAGGCCGGCGGCAAGAGCGTGCGTGCCATGGACCAGGGCGGCAACATCTTCCCGAGCCGGCTGGGCTTTCGCGGCAGCGAGGACCTGGGGGGCGGGCTGGTCGCGAGCTTCTGGCTCGAGTCGGCGCTGCTGCCCGACACCGGCGAGTACCAGGGCGTCTACTGGCACCGGCGTTCCACGCTGAGCCTGTCGAGCCGGACCTGGGGCGAGCTGCGGCTGGGCCGCGACTACGTGCCCACCTTCTGGAACGTCTCGCAGTTCTCGCCCTTCGGCACGGTGGGCGTGGGCGGCTCGGCCGCGATGGTCGAGGGCTGGCCGTTCGGCCTGGGCGGCGCGCGCACGCTGGTGCGGGTCGACAACTCGGTCGGCTACTTCCTGCCGCGCGACCTCGGCGGCTTCTACGGCCAGGCGATGTACGCGATGCCCGAGGGCGCCGAGGGCATGCGCTATGCGGGCGCGCGCCTGGGCTATGCCAGCGGCCCGCTCGACATCGCGGCCGCCTATGGCCGCACGCCGGTGGCCAACGGGCAGGTCTACCGCACCGCGACCGTGGGCGGCACCTACGACTTCGGGCCGGTGAAGCTCTACGCCAACTACCACCGCCACCAGACGTACAACGACCGCCAGGTGCACCTGATGGTGGGCGCGAGCATGCCGGTGGGCCCGGGTGTCATCAAGGTGTCGGCCGCGCGTGCCAATCGCAGCGGCCCCGGCCTCGATGCCGACGACGCGACCCAGTTCGCGGTCGGCTACGTGCACTGGCTCAGCAAGCGCACCGCGGTCTACACGGCCTATTCGCGCATCCGCAACCGCGGCAACGCGGCCTACGTGGTCTCCGATTCCTCGCCGGCCGGCTCGCCCGGCATGCCCTCGAGCGGGCTGCAGTTCGGCATCTCGCACAACTTCTGAGGCCGTGGCCCTAGTCCATTTGCGCTAGACCGTATTGCGAATAGGCGGGGGTAGGGGCCGTCCCTAGACTTTCCCCACGAGGCCAGAACGGCGCGCACTTCCGCGGCGTCGATGCCCGCCAAGGCGGGCATGCCGGCCGCGCGCGGGGGTCCAATGGCGAGGTTTTCGAGAATGGGATGGGCGCTGGGATGGGCCGGCGTGGTGCTGCTGACGCAGCTGTCGCCGGCGCAGGCGCAGGAAGGCCCGAGCGCCGAGGCCGCGGCCAGCAAGATGGAGCAGGCCCGGCTCGCCGACACCGACACGCTGCTGGCGCTGACCAGCGAAGGCGCGGTGCTCTACGGCCAGGACAACGTCAAGCTCTCGGGCTACCAGTACTGCAGCCAGGCGGTGGCGCTGGCCGAGTCGGGCGAGTTCCGCCAGAGCGTGCGCGCCGCGAGCAAGGCGCTGCACCTGGCCAACACCACCAACGACCCGAACCTGCGTGCCATGGCCAACCGCGACCTGGCCATCGTCTACAGCTACTCGGGCCAGCTCGAGAAGGCCGAGCAGTTCGCCCGCGAGGCGCTCAAGAGCGAGGCGCGCGACCCCAAGCTGGTGGTGGGCCCGGTGCAGAAGGTGATCGGCGACGTGCGCACGCGCCGCGCCGACTACGAGGGCGCGATCCTCAGCTACGACGAGGCGCTCGCCAACAGCTCGCCGCGCTATGCGCCGCTGGTGCAGGCCTCGCTGGTCAATGCGCTGATCGAATCGGGCACGTCGGCCAACACGCAGCGCGCGCGCGAACTGATCGGCACGCTGCCGGCGCCGAAGGACGCGCCGCTGGCCGCGCAGCTCGACCGCACGCGCGCGCGGCTGCTGCTGGCCGAGAACAAGCCGGCCGAGGCACGCGATCTCTACCGCACGCTGGCCACGCGCCAGGTCGGCGCGGACAGCGGCTACTACCAGCTCTGGGCCTGGGACGGCGTGGCGCGCAGCGAGGTGGCGCTGGGCCAGAAGCAGGCCGCGGCCGAGGCCGTGGGCCGCGCGCTCGATGGCGTGGACAAGGTGCGCGCGAAGTTCCGCAGCGAAGAATTCAAGATGGGGCTGTTCTCCGACCTGCAGTCGGTGTTCGAGCGCGGCGTGGCGATCTACAGCGACGCGGGCGACAGCGCCCGCGCCTTCGAGGTCAGCGAGCACAGCCGCTCGCGCGCGCTGCTCGACGCGGTGCGCGGGCGCGCCAAGCTCAGCGAGCAGGCCGCCGCCACGGTGGACCTGGCGACGCTGCAGCGCACGCTGGCCGCCGACGAGCGCGTGGTGCAGTTCCATTCGCTGCCCGACCGGCTGATGGTGTGGGTGGTGAGCCCCGCGGGCATCGAGAGCAAGACGATCCCGGTCAGGCGCGAGGAACTCAACGAACTGGTCGAGACCTTCCGCAACACCATCGTGCGCGGCCGCCGCACCGCGATCACCAACGCCGACAAGCTCGGCGCCGCGCTGCTCGGCCCGCTGAACCTGCAGCCCGGCCAGCGGCTGGTGATCGTGCCGCACGGCCCGCTGCACTACCTGCCGTTCCAGGCATTGCGCCTGAACGGCCGCTACGTGATCGAGACGCACCCGGTGGCGGTGGCGCCGTCGATCAGCATCGCGGTGCAGCTCGCGCAGCGCACGCCGCGCGTGAACGCCACGCTCACGGCCTTCGGCAATCCGCGCATCGAGGACAAATACGACCTGCCGGGCGCGGAGAGCGAGGTCAAGCAGCTCGCTCAGTACTTCCCGAGCAACAGCGTCTACATGGGCGCGGCCGCCACCAAGACGCAGTTCCGCGACGTGGCCGCGCGCTCGCCGCTGATGCACGTGGCGGCGCATGCGGAAGCCGACGAGGTCGATCCGCTGTACTCGCGCATCCTGCTGGCCAACGAGGGCGGCAAGCAGAACTTCCTCGAGGCGCACGAGATCCTCGAGCTGCCGATGCAGGGCACGGCCCTGGTGACGCTGTCGGCCTGCGAGTCGGGCCTGGGCCGCATCGCGCAGGGCGACGAGGTGCTGGGCTTCACGCGCTCCTTCCTCTCCGCGGGCAGCTCGAGCCTGATCGCCTCGCTGTGGCCGGTGTCGGACGACGCGACGGCGGTGCTGATGAGCACGCTCTACGGCGAACTCGCGAAGGGCCGCGACCTGCAGAAGGCGATGCAGGCGGGGCAACTGGCGGTGCTCAAGGATCCCAAGATGTCGCATCCCTTCTTCTGGGCGCCGTTCAATCTGATCGGCAACTGGCGTCTGACGGTGGGAGGCTGAAATGAAACACCAACAGCCGGACGCAGAGGACGCGAAGATTTCGCAAAGGGCGCGAAAGAGAAATTCAAAAATTTTCTTGCCTTCCTTTTGCGTCCTTCGCGCAACCTTCGCGTCCTCTGCGTCCGGAAGTCCGCTTTCGTTTTCGACCCCGTCCGTCGCTTCATGCGATGCGGGTGGAACGCAGCGCAATGGATAACTGAGATGCGAAACGAAAACCTCTCGAAAAGCCCGCGCCCCGATGCGCGGCGGAGCATCCCCATGCGCGTCCTGCAACGCTCCACGCCGATCGCCCTCGCCGTCTCCGCCCTGTTCGGCGCCGCCTTGCTCGTGGCCGCCCAGCGTGCCCATGCCAACGAGGCCGAGGAAACCGCGCTGCTGCCCACGCAGGACCCCTGCGGCAGCTGCAACCGGCCCATCGCCCAGGCCACCGGCGGTGTCGCGCCGCAGACCCTGCCCGCGCCGTCGCGCAACACCTCCGCCACCGGTGCCTTCAGGCTCAACGACCTGCGCCTCAATGGCGTGAAGGCGCTGAGCAACGAGGAACTGCAGTCGATCACCACGCCCTACATCGGCCGCGACGTCACGCTGGCCGACCTCGAGGAGCTCGCGAAGGCGATCACCGCGCGCTACAAGGAGCGCGGCTACTTCCTCGCGCAGGCCGTGGTGCCCGTGCAGACCGTGCGCGACGGCATCGTCGAGATCAGCGTGATCGAGGGCCGGCTGGGCCGCGTCGACGTGCTGGTGGCACCCGAGGCACCGATCGCCGAGGCGCGCGTGCGCGGCTTTCTCGCGCCGCTGCAGCCGGGCGAGGCCGTCAACGCACCCGCCTACGAACGCGCGATGCTGCTGCTGTCGGACCAGCCCGGCGTCAAGGTGTCGTCGGCGCTGCAGGAGGGCACGCAGCCCGGCACCACCGATCTGTCGGTCGAGGTCGCGGCCGCGCCGCGCTGGGCCTTCACCGCCGAGGGCGACAACCACGGCACCAAGGAGTCCGGCCGCTACCGGCTCGGCGGCACCGTGCGCTGGCTCAGCCCCTTCGGCATCGGCGACAACCTCGATGCGCGCGTCATGGTGTCCGACAGCAATGCGCTGCAGTACGGCCGCATCGCCTACGAGGCGCCGATCGGCACCAGCGGCCTGCGCGCCGGCATGGGCCTGGCGCGCGTGAGCTACGACCTCGGTGGCCAGTTCTCCGACCTCGACGCGCAGGGCCGCGCCGACGTGCTCGATTTTTCGCTCAACTATCCGCTGATCCGCCAACGCCAGCAGAACCTGTTCCTGCGGCTGACCGCCGACTTCAAGGACCTGCGCGACGAGATCCGCGCCGTCGACTACGACGTCAAGAAGCGCGTGCGCGGCATCGGCCTGGGCTGGACCTGGGAGCGGCGCGACGAGGTCCTCGGCGGCGGCTACTGGGCCAGCACCGGCACGCTTTACCACGGCTCGCTGTCGATCCGCGACCCGCAGACCCTCGCGGCCGACCAGGCCTTCGGCGGACGCCAGACCGAGGGCGGCTTCACCAAGATGAGCTTCCAGCTCTCGCGGCTGCAGTCGATCGTGCCGCGCCATTCGCTCTATCTCTCGATCGGCGGCCAGTGGGCCAGCAAGAACCTCGATGCTTCCGAGAAGCTCGCGCTCGGCGGCGCGCGCGCGGTGCGCGCCTACCCCTCGGGCGAACTGCTGGCCGACCAGGGCGTGATCGGCACCGTCGAATGGCGCTGGTCGGTCAACGAGGAGCTCACGCCCTTCGTGTTCTACGACGCGGCGCGCGGCAAGCTCGCGCGCCATCCCTCGCCCTTCGACGGCGAGAACTCGCGCAGCCTGCGCGGCTACGGCATCGGCCTGAGCTGGTCGCGCCCGGGCAATTTCTCGATCAACGCGACGCTGGCCTGGCGTGACGGCACACCGCGGGCACAGACCGACGGCGGCGGCCACAACCCGCGGCTGTACGTCCAGGTTCAAAAGGCGTTCTGACCATGAAGCAACGCACGTCTCCTTTTCTTCGCGCCACCGCGCGCCGCCTGCGGCTGCGGCCGGTCGCGTTCTCGCTGATCTGCGCGGGCGCCGTGCCCGCCATGGCGCAGGTGCTGCCCACGGGCTTCCTGCCCTCGGCGCTGCCGGGCAATATGGTCTCGATGACCCAGGCCGGCAACATCATGAGCATCGTGCAGGGCAGCCAGCGCGGCATCGTCAACTGGACCACGTTCTCGATCGGCGCCAAGAACATCGTCAACATCCAGCAGCCCAATGCCTCGGCGATCCTGCTCAACCGCGTCACCGGCAACGAGCTCTCGACCATCGCGGGCCAGCTCAACGCCAACGGCCGCGTGTTCCTGATCAATCCCAACGGTGTGCTGTTCGGTTCGGGTGCCAGCGTCAACGTGGGCGGGCTCGTGGCCTCGACGCTGGGCCTGACCACCAGCGACGCGAACTTCCTCGGCGGCACGACCAACTTCAGCTTCGAGCGGCTGAACGCCAACGCCAAGACGGTGGTGAACGACGGCGGCATCACGGCCACCGGCGGCCCCGTGGTGCTGATGGGCGCGGGCGTGAGCAACACCGGCACCATCACGGCCGACGGCCAGACCGTGGCGCTGGTCTCGGGTCGCAAGATCACCTTCGACCTCGCGGGCGACGGCCTCACCAACATCGCGATCGCATCCGACTCGATGGCGACCAACGCCTCGGTCGGCAACACCGGCACCGTACAGGCCGACGGCGGCAAGGTCGTGATGGTGGGCCAGTCGACCACCATCGGCGAACTGGTCGTGAACCAGGCCGGCGTGGTGCGCGCGCGTTCGCTCGGCACGAAGAACGGCGAGATCGTGCTCGGCGGCGGCGCCGACAACGAGGTGCATGCGGGCGGCACGCTCGACGCGACCTCCACCGGCACGGTGGTGGGTGGCCGCATCTCGGTGGCGGCGGGCAGCGTGCGCGTGATGGATGGCGCGCTGCTCGACGCGAGCGGCGACGCGGGCGGCGGCTCGGTGCAGCTCAAGGCGCTGAACGGGCTGTCGATCGCGTCGGCCCCGCCCGCCGCGCTGCTGGCGTCGGGGGCCGTGGTGCGTGCCGATGGCCGCGCCGGCAATGCCGCGGGCGGCGAGATCCGCATCGAGGAGGCGAGCTACGGCGCGCTGCCCGGCACCGGCAGCGAGGCGCCGCCGGCCACCCGGCTCGGCATGCACCTGTCGGGCACGCTGTCGGCCAAGGGCGCCGGCTCGGGCGCTGGCGGCAGCATCACCACCAGCGCCGATGCGATCCAGGTCGGCAGCGACCTCGCGCTGTCGGCCGCGGGCGGCGCGAACGGCGGCGCCAACGGCAAGTGGACGCTCAACTCGAACAAGCAGATCGTGGTCACGTCCGAGGCGCCGAACTACGACCCCGGCAGCTATCCCAGCGCCGGCGGCATGGCTTCCAGCCCGATCAGTTCGCAGGCGCTGGGCCGCGCGCTCGGCCAGGGCACCGACGTCACGCTCGCGAGCGGCGCGGCCAATGCCGAGGGCGGGCAGGAGATCTTCGGCGTGGTGTTCGACACCGCGACCCAGGTGGTCAAGAACGAGGGCGGCAATGCCTCGCTGCGCGTGGATTCGGCCACCGGCATCGCGATGCTCGAGCGCTCGACCATCCAGTCGAAGACCGGCGCGCTCCACGTCGACTTCAACGCCGATGCCAACGGCCCCGCGCTGCCGGCCGGCGACGCGCCGATCGTCGGCGAGGGCGCGGCGCGCATCGCGCCGATCCAGATGACCGACGCCGTCATCGAGACCAATGGCGGCAACGTGCGCTTCTATGGCCAGGGCGACGCGCAGAACGGCCGCGCGCTCGGCTATGCCAACGTCAGCTTCTCCAGCCTGCCCTTCTCCAGTGCCGGCGTGCAGGTGACCGGCGGGCGCATCTCGACCTGCGCCATGGGCGCCGCGAGCTGCGCGCAGGGCGGCGAGATCAGCCTGCGCGGCGCGGGCCAGACCGTGCTCTCGAGCTCCTACCTGGTCGGCAGCACCGGCGTGCTGCTCGCGAGCACCGAGCTGATCAGCGGCAGCGGCGCCATCACCGTCGACGGGACGGGCGGGCTGGCCGCCACCGGCGTGGCGATGGGCCAGTCCTCCTCCGGCGGCACGCCGGGGCCGCGCAACCGCATCGCCTCGGCCAGCGGCGACGTGACGGTGCGCGGCAGCACGCGCGGCTGGACCGCGGGCGAGGACGTGGAGCGGTTGCAGTTCGGCGCCAGCGGCGCGGGCGTGCGCCTCGCGGGCACCGACATCGTCACCGGCGGCAATGCGCGCGTGGAAGGCAAGGGCGCCGACCTCGGCGCGCTGCTGGCCGATCCCGGCTTCGCCAAGCTCTCGGCCTCGTCCACCATCAATGCCTCGCACGGCGTGCTGATCGGCGACACCGGCATCGCGGCCGGGCAGGGCCGGCGCATCGACATCGTCGGCACCGCCGGCAGCGCGGGCCTGACCTACGACTTCAACGGCGTGCCGACGCCACCGCCGGCGGGCATCAACGAAGGCTTCACGCCCACGGCGGTGTGGATCCGCGCCAGCGGCGCCGGCCAGGGCCTGCGCGCCGAAGGCGGCCAGATCAACATCGTCGGCGGCAATGGCGACGTGCTGCTGCAGCGCGGCGCGCAGGCCGATGCGCTGCTGAGCACCGCGAGCAACAACGTCGCCGGCGGCGCCATCGCCGTCACCGGCCGCAACATCTACGGCGGCGGCCTCGCGGGCGCCACCGGCACGCTGGCCGATGCGAGCGGCGCGGGCACGGGCACGGGCGGCAGCATCCGCTTCGAATCGACGGTCAGCGACAAGACCGGCGGCATGCTCGCGCTGGCCACGGGCATGACCCTGCGTGCCGACAGCACCTCGGCCAGCGGCAACGGCGGCGACATCCGGCTGCTCGCGGGCGACAGCCTGCGCGCGCACGGCACGCTGTCGGCGCGCGGCGGCAGCGCGGGCGGCAACGGCGGCTTCGTCGAGACCTCGGGTACGCAGTTCGACCTGACCGGCATCCGCGTCAACGCGGGCGCGCCGGCCGGCACCGCGGGCCAGTGGCTGATCGACCCCTATGCGGTCACCATCGTCAATGGCGCGGCGGCCGGCACGCTGCCGACCAACCCCTTCGATGCCGTCACCAACTCCACGATCCAGGACGGCGACATCAATGCCGCGCTCAATGGCGGCGCGAGCGTGAAGATCACCACCGGCACCGGCGGGCCGGGCGCGGGCAGCATCACGCTCGCGAACAACGCGCTGATCGACTACACCGCCGCCTTCGGCCCGCTGAGCTTCGAGCTGGCCTCGGGCAACAGCATCCAGGGCGACTTGGGCACGGTGATCCGCTCGTCGGGCAAGGGCGGGCCGCTCAACGTGCTGTTCAACGCGGGCGTCAATCCCGACGGCACGCCCTCGGCCACGCCCGGCTCGATCAGCTACAACGGCACCATCGCCACGCGCGGCGGCAGCGTCACGATGAATGCGCGTGGCGATGGCGGCCCCACCAGCGGCTTCATCCAGATGAATGGCGCCTCGGTGCAGACCGATGGCGGCGCGGTCACGCTCTACAGCGGCCAGCCCGGCGCGCCCACCGGCTACGTCACGCTGGTCGACAGCCAGATCGACACCCGCGTGGGCCAGACCGATGCCGGCGCGGGCGGCGCGGTGCAGATCGCCGGCGGCAACGTGACGCTGGCGGGCGCGCAGATCGCGACGTCGACCGGCAACGTCGACATTCGCGGCAGCTCGGCCGACTGGAACAGCGGCGTGGTCATCACCGACGGCCGCACGCCCTCGACCATCTCGACCACCAGCGGCAACGTCACGGTGCAGGGCGTGGCGCGGCGCCAGGCCTCGTCGACCTTCGCGGCGGCGCACGGCGTGCTGGTCAACGGCGGCAGCAGCATCACCACCGGCAGCGGCAGCATCGCGCTGCGCGGCTACAACTTCAACAACGACACCACCGTGCCCGCGGCCGCGCCCGACTCGGGCGTGCGGCTGGAGAACGGCGCGCGCATCGTCACCACCGGCGGCGGCGACATCGAGATCACGGGCCGCTCGCAGAACGGCGGCAGCGGCGTCTCGATCGAGGCCGGCGGCTCGCCCAGCGTGCCCGGCGCGGCGCCGGTGGTGCAGAGCAGCCGCAACCTGGTGCTGCGCGCGGTCAACGACGGCAGCACCGACGCGATCGTCATCGGCACGCCGGTGAGCGCGGCCACCGCGATCAACCTGCGGCCCGGCGGCATGGACGCCAACTTCGCGGTGTCGGACAGCACCAATGCGCCGATCGTGCTGGGCGGCGCGGGCACCGGCGGCTACTCGGTCTCGAGCGCGGAGTTCGCGCGCCTCGCCGCACCCACCATCGTGGCGGGCAGCGCCACCCATGCGGCCGACATCACGGTGGCCGGCGCCATCGCCACGCCGGGCGCGCTCACCCTGCAGAACGACGCGGGCGGCAACATCGCGCTCAACGGTACGGTCGGCGCCTCGCAACTGGGCCTGCTGTCCGACGGCAACATCACGCAGTCGGCCGCGGGCGCGATCACCGCCACCGGGCTGCTCGCGCGCTCAAGCGGCGCGGGTGTCGACCTGCGCAATCCCGCGAACAACGTGGCGACCGTGAGCGGCGGTGCCGAGGGCGGCTTCGCCTACGTCGACGCGAACGCCGTGACCGTCGGCGCGCTGAGCGTCAACGGCTTCGACGCCGCGACCAACCAGCTCGCGCCGACGGCCACCACCTCGATGTCGGCCGGCACGGTGTTCGTGCGCACGCTCGCGGGCGACCTCACGCTGGGCACCAGCGTCAACGCGAGCACCAGCGCAGACCTGGTGGCGGCGGCGCGCTTCCAGAATCCGGGCAGCTTCACCATCGGCGCCGGCACCTGGCGCGTCTGGGCCGACACCTGGATCGGCGAGACGCGTGGCGGCCTCGCGGGCTCGGGCCCCTTGCCCAACCTCTACCACTGTGCCTACCTGGGCCTGTGCACGGTGACGGTGCCGGCCACCGACAACCACTTCATCTACGCGCAGCAGCCGACCGCGATCGTGACCGTGGGCAATGCCTCGCGCCAGGAAGGCGCGCCCAACCCCACCTTCACCTACAGCGTCAGCGGGCTGATCCTCGGCGACAACGCCTCGAGCTTCAGCGGCACGCCGGGCACCGGCGCGAACGCCTCGAGCCCGCCGGGCAACTATCCGATCGACGGCGCCTTCGCCTCGGCGGCCGGCTATGCGATCCAGGTGGTGCCGGGCAATCTGCGCGTCGATCCGGGGCCGCCGCCGCCGCCCGCGCCCCCACCGCCGCCGGTGGCGCCGCCGCCACCGCCCTTCGTCTTCCTCGAGCGGCCCGAGCTGCCCTCGGTGGACGTGGTGCGCGACCAGCCCTCGACCTACCTGTACGACCGCAACATCGGCCAGGCGCCGATCTGCGTGGCGACCGGGCCGCTGGATGGCGACCGCGCGGCGCAGGGCGGCGACGTGTTGGCGCGCGAATGGTCGCGCGTGCGTTCGCGGCCGAACCTGCTGAGCTGCGTGAACACCGAGCGGCGCAACGGCTGCGCCGATTTCTAGGCGTCTCGCGCCGTGATGACGAACAGCTGCGCCATCAGGTCGGCCAGCAGGCGCAGCTGCGGATCGTCGGTCAGCGCCGCGTGGCGGTAGCCGGCCACATGGGCCTCGAGCCCGTCGATGGGGCCGGCGAAGAACAGCCGGCGCAGCGCGCCGCCGAGCGCGTCGTTCTCCGCGGCGCGCGGCCGGTCGTCGATGGTGCTGTGCGCATGGCTCTCGAGCCGCGGCGTGGCGAGGAAGGGGGCGAGCACCGCCGCGCGCAGGCGGCCCTCGGCCACCCAGCGGTTCAAGGCCATGTCGAAGGCCTGCGCGGGGCCCTCGGCCAGCGCCTCGCGCAGCAGCGGCGGCAGGGCGCGCAGCCCCTTCGGCGTGGCGAGGTAGGCGACCGCGCCCCAGTTGTAGAGGCCGCGCGCGTCGAGCACCTCGATGCCGGCGATCGCATCGCGCGGCGCGGCCGGGTCGGCGGGCAGCTGCTTCTTCAGCGCCCGCCACAGCGCGAGCAGGCCGGGGGCCGAGGTGTAGGGCAGGCATTCGAGGAACACCAGGTCCCGGTCGGCGAGCTGCGCGAGCGCCTCGGGCCGCAGCAGCGGCGGCAGCGCGCGGCTCAGCAGCGCATCGTCCTCGAGCACCAGGAAGAAGTCATCGGGCGGCGCGCCCTCGAGCGCGCGTGCGTGCGAGAGGAAGCAGGCGCGTTCGCCGGCGCTGGTCGCGGCATCGGCGGGCACCGCGGGCAGGGTGGTCGCGTCGATCGCCTCGAAGCGCGCCACGCCCTCGATGCCGAGCGCGCGCAGCTGCGCTTCCATGGCCGTGCGGCGATCGCCACTGCGTTGCAGATTGATGAAGCAACCGTTCATGATGCGGGGATGAAGCAGGTCCTGCCATTGTCTCCCTTGTCTTGCGCCATCGCGCCGATCGCCGAGAGGCGGACCGCATGATGCTCAGCGTGGTGCTGCCGTTCTATCGCAAGCTCGCGGAGTTCGAGCGCGTGGCCGCGCTCAACGCGCCGCACTGGTCGCGTCCCGGCATCGAGGTGGTGATCGCGCTCGACGAACCGGCCGAGGAACAGGGCCTGCTGCAACTGCTCGCGCGCTTCGAGACGGTGTGCTGGCGCGTGGTCGTCAACGACCGGCCGCATGGCTGGCGCCCGCCCTGCCGGGCCATCAACGTCGGCGTGCGCCATGCGCGCGGCCGCTTCGTGCTCGTGCATTCGCCCGAGTCGGCCTATGTGGACGACGCACCCGCGCTGGCGCTGCAGGCCGCGCTGGCGGTCGAGCGCGGCGTGGTGCTGGGCCGCGTGGGCTTCGCGCGCTTCGACGCGGTCGACGGGCCGCTGCCCGTCCTGTTCGCGCGCCAGGTGCCCGAGGCGCTGTTCCTGCGCACCTTCTATGGCTCGTTGTGCGGCCCGCGCGAGGCCTTCGAGGCGGTTGGCGGCTACGACGAGTCCTTCGCCGGCTGGGGCGGCGACGACGACGACTTCCGCGTGCGGCTCGAGATGGCGGGCTGGCGGCTGTCGGCCTGCGCCGAACTGAAGCTGCTGCACCTGTCGTTCGAGACGCGCGACGGTGCCGAGCAGTTCGATCCCGACAACGACTGGCGCAAGTGCACGCCCGCGCAGGCGCGCGCGAACGGCGAGGACTGGGGGCGCGATTTCGCGCGCATCGCCCGCGACGATCCGGCACCGGCCGATGCCGGGGCCGTGCCCGCATGGCCGCCACCCGCGCCCGTGTTCGCGATGGGCTCGCGCCGCCAGTGCGAGCTCTGCGCGCGCATGCTGCACCACGAACCGGCGCCGCACTACTTCTGCCCGCGCTGCAGCGCCGAGCCGCCGAAGCCGCTGGCAGCGCGGCCGCGCATCGTCTGCGTGCTGCAGCTGCGCGACGAGGCGCGGCTGCTCGAGGGCTGCCTCGACCACCTGCGCGAGCATGTCGACGGCTTCATCGCGCTCGACGACGGCTCGAGCGACGACACCGCGCGCATCCTGCGGCGCGAGCCCAAGCTGCTCGAGCTGCTGTCGAACCCGCCCGGCGGCGACTGGAACGAGCCGGACAACAGGCGCCGGCTGCTCGAGGGCGCGCGGCGCCATGGCGCGGGCTGGGTGCTGGTCTGCGATGCCGACGAGCGCTACGAGCGCCTGTTTCTCCAGCACCTCGGCGCCATCGTCGATTCGCTGTCCGACACGCCACTCGGTTGCCTCTCGCTCGCGGTGCGCGAACTCTGGGATGCGCCCGACCGCTTCCGCGACGACGGCCCCTGGGGCGCCAAGTCGCGCGTGTGCCTGTTCCGGCTGCCGCGCGAGATCGCCTACGACGCGGCACCCGCGCTGCACGGGCCCTGGTATCCCGACGCGGTCGCGCAGCATGGCCGGATGTTCCGCAGCTACTTCCGGCTCTACCACCTGCGCATGATCCGGCGCGAGGACCGCATCGCGCGGCGCGACCGTTATCGGCAACTCGATCCCGGGCACCGCTGGCAGGCCATCGGCTACGACTACCTCGCCGAGGAGGGGCCGGGACTGCGGCTCGAGAAGATCGCGCCCGATCGCGGCTACGACCTGGATACCTTGCCGGCCGATCTGCGTCAGGCCGACGGCCCGGCGCTGGCCGCGAGCGAGCGCGCGTAGTCGCCGCGGTAGACGCGCGTGCCGGTGTGCGTGAGGCGCGAGCGCGTGTCGACGAAGACCTGGCCGCCGATCGATTGCCAGCGGCGGCAGAACGCGAAGTCCTCGCTGAGGTAGCGGCCGTTGCCGGGCTCGGCCCAGACGTCGAAGAAGCGGTGGTGCGGCCAGGCCGCGGCCGCCTCGCCCTCCATGCGGTCGGGCGTGTAGCGCAGCTCGGGCAGGGCCTGCGCGAGCCGCTCGAACACGGAACGCTCGATCAGCATGAAGCCGGTGGGCGCGTCGAGCACCTCGACGAAGCCGTCGGCATCGATGCGGCCGGCGACCTCGGGCCCCGTGAGGTTGACCGGGAACACCGCGTGCCGCGCCTCGAAGTCCTCGCGCGTGCTGCCCGCGGGCAGCGGCTGCGCGAGCCCGGCGCGCGGCCAGCCGTCGTTCTTGTGCGGATAGGCGCCGGCCACCACCGCGCGGCCGGCCAGCAGCAGGCGCAGCGCGGCCTCGGGCTCGAAGCCGATGTCGGCATCGATCCAGAACAGGTGGGTCCAGCGGCTGTCGGCCATGAACTCGGCCACCAGCCGGTTGCGCGCGCGCGGGATCAGGCTGTCGCCGTCGAGGAAGCGCGTCTGCATCGGGAAGCCGTGGCGCCACGCGAGGTTGACCAGCCCGAGCAGGCTGCGCACGTAGTCGCTGGTCATCGCGCCGCTGTAGCTGGGCGTGGCGATGAAGGGGCGGATGTCTTTCAGGGCGTCGATGGGCAGCATCGTGGTGGAGCAATGACGGTGTTCATGCGGGCTGCGCATGCCGCCGCGTCGACAGCAGCGCCCGCAGCTTCGCCGGTGCCACCGGCTTCGTCAACAGCGTCGCGCCGCTGTGGCGCAGCCGCTGCAGCGCATCGGGCCCGGTGGCGCCCGAGACCAGCACCGCGAGCGCCTCGGGCTGCAGCCGCTTGGCGGCGTCGATCACGTCCATGCCGTCGGTGTCGCCGGGCAGCTGCAGGTCGCACAGCACGGCGTCGTAGGGGATGTCGCCGGTGCCCAGCCGCGCGATCGCCTCGGCGCCGGTGGCCACGCATTCGACCTGGCAGCCCCACTGCTCGAGCAGCGCGCGGCTGCCGTCGAGGATGGCCGGGTCGTCGTCCACCACCAGGCAGCGCAGGCCCGCGAGCGGCGCGGGCGCGGGCGGTGCCGGCTGCGGCGGCGCGATGTCGGCGGCATTGGCCGCGGGCAGGGTCAGCGCGAAGGTGCTGCCGGCGCCGAGCGCCGAGCGCAGCGCGATGCGCGTGCCCAGCAGGGTGGCGATGCGCGCGCAGATCGCGAGGCCGAGGCCGAAGCCGCGGCGGCGGTCGCGTTCGGTGTTCGCCACCTGGTAGAACTCCTCGAAGATGCGCTGCTGGTGGATCGGCGCGATGCCCACGCCGTTGTCGCGCACCTCGATGCGCACGCCGCGCCCGCCGTCGGGGCCGCTGCGCGCGCGGCGCGCGGCCACCAGCACGGTGCCGCCCGCGGGCGCGTGGCGCAGCGCATTGCTCACGAGGTTGCCGACGATGCGCTTGAGCAGCGCCGCGTCGCTGCGCACCGCGAGGCCGCGGTCGCTCCAGCGCAGCCGCACGCGCAGCTCGCCGGCGCTGGCCGCGTGCTGGGCGTCGAGCTGGTCGAACAGCGCGGCCAGCGAGACCTTGGCGATGGCCGGCGTCAGCACCTGCGCGTCGAGCCGCGAGATCTCGAGCAGGTCGTCGAGCAGCACGCCCATGAACTCGGTGCTCTCCTGCAGCCGCAGCACGGCCGGGCGCTGTGCCTCGCTCGCGCCGGGCAGCAGGCCGTCGATGAACAGGCCCATGGCATGCAGCGGCTGGCGCAGGTCGTGGCTGGCGGCGGCCAGGAAGCGCGCGCGCGACAGCGCGGCCTGCTCGGCCTCGGCCATGCGCTGCAGCGCGACCGCGGTGGCCTCGCGCACGCGCTCCTCGCTGACCTGGCGGTTGTGCTGCAGCCGCTCGGCGAGGCGGTCGATGTCGTGCGCCAGCATGGCCAGCTCGTGCGTGCCGCGCGAGCCGCCCTCGACCACGCCGCAGCGCATCTCGAAATGGCCGGCCTCGAGCGCCGCCACGGTGCGCGACACGCGGCGCAGCGGCCGCGCCACCGTGCGCGCCATGTGGCGCACCGACGCCCAGGCCGCGAGCAGCGCCACCATCGCGATGCCGATGCCCGCGAGCAGCGAGCGCGTGCGCTCGCGCGAATAGGCGGTGGTGTCGCGGAAGGTCTGCACCAGGCCGACCGGCGTCTCGCCCGCGGCGGTCGAGCCCGCGGGCGCGAAGGCGCTGGCGCGCGAGGCCTCGCGCAGCGTGACCGGCGCGGTGAACATGCGCAGCTGCGCGAGCGAGCCGGCCTTGGGCCCGGCCGTCACGTAGACACCGGCGCTGTTGCTGATCTCCACGCGCATCACCTGGCCGCCGCGCAGCGCGGCATTGGCCACGTTCTGCAGCGCGGGCAGGTCGCCGGCATAGAGGCTCAGGTCGGACATGGCCGCCACCTGGCGCGCCACCGCCTGGCCCTCGGCGTCGAAGGCGGCCTCCAGCGTCTGCAGCCGGTTGTGGGTGAACCAGGCGGTGAGCGCGAGCGCCACCGCCACGCAGGGCACGACGCCAAGGCGGAACAGGTCGCGCTGCAGGTTGCCGCGCACCACCAGGGCACCGGCGATGGGGGGCACGGCCGAACTGGGATCCGCGCCCTCGGGCGGCCGGGTGGCGCTCATCGCGTGGCGGTCAGGCGCTCGGTCAGTTCGCGTTCCTCGGGCAGCCGCAGCCCGAGTCCGCGCGCGACGGTGGGATTGATGCGCACGGTGGCGGGCGTCGCGGCCTCCACCAGCGGATTGCCGCCACCGCCCGCGCCGGCGCCGCCCGCGACCTTCTGCGCCAGCAGCCGCGCCTGCTGCGCGAGCTGTGCCGGCGTGGAGACCGCGGCCGCGAGGCCGCCCGAGCGCACCAGGCCCTCGCTGGCGCCGAACACCGGCAGGCCGGCGCCCGCGCCCGCGCGCAGCACCGACAGCGTGGCGGCCTGGTTGTCGCCGATCAGGTCGGGCAGCACCATCAGCGCATCGCTGCGCGGCACCACGGCGCGCAGCGCGGTGGCGAGCGAGCGCGCGTCGGGCGTGTACTCCACCTGCAGGTCCCAGCCGCCGCCGGACTGTGCCTGCGCGGCGCGCTGCAGGTCGCGCACCAGCGGTTCGGATTCGGGCGTCGCGACCACGCCGAGGCGATGGCGCTGCGCCGGCAGCACCGCGCCCACCAGCGTGAGCTGGTCGGCCATGGCCGGGTCGCGCAGCAGCACGCCGACGCGGCGATCGGCGCGGCGCAGCGCGGGGCTGGCGCGCAGGCCCTCGTAGTCGAGCCGGCTCAGCATCGCGAGCACCAGCGGTTCCTGGCCCGGGCGCTCGATGGCGGCGCGCGCGGCCGTTGCACCCACCGCCATGGTCAGCGAGCCGCCGTCGGCGCTCGAGATCGAGGGCCGCATGCTGCGCGTGCGCACGCTCACGTTGACGTCGCCGGGCTCGGCGGCCGCGCTGTCGGAGGCATTGGGCGCGCCTGGAGAAAGCCGCACCAGCTCGAAGCGGCTCGCGGGGTCCAGCCCCTGGCGCAACTGCTGCACGAATTCGGCATGCGCGGCGAGGTCGTCGCCCATCAGGACCGTGAAGCCGCCGGCCGACGACAGCGCGGCGCCCAGCAGCGCGGCGCAGGCCAGCAGCGCACGCATGGCGCCGCGCAGCAACCGGGTCGTGCAGGGGAGGATGGGAGAGGGGTTCGCGGCGACGGACATGAAGGCTTCTGCCACTGGGGGGCGATGGTTCAATGTACGGAAGCGCCCCCCTTCGCGCGATAAGGCGGAGGGCTTATGCCCGCGGCGCGCACCCTGCCGGGCTGTGAGGAAGTTCACGCGGCAACGGCCGCTTGGCCTATCTCCGATGGCGTATCGCCACCGAAGCCCGTTGCCCGGCGCGTTCTCAGGCCTGCACGGCCCGCGCCGCGGCCGCGCGCTGCGCGAGGATCGCCTGGCGCAGCACGCGCGGCGACACCGGCTTGTAGAGCACCGTGATGCCCGCGCTCTGCACCTCGCGCAGGCGGTCGGGCTTGGTCTCGCCGGTGACCAGCAGCCGCGCGGTGCCGATGCCGATGCCGCGCGGATGGCGTTCGAGCGCGGCGATCACGTCCAGGCCGTTGTCGCCGCCCTGCAGCAGCAGGTCGCTGACCACCACGTCGGGCGGCACGGGCCAGGTGTCGGCCATCGCGAGCGCCTCGGCACGGGTCTGCGCGGCCAGCACCTCGGCGCCCCAGTTCGACAGCACCACCGTCAGGCCTTCGAGGATGGTGCGCTCGTCGTCGATCACCAGGATGCGCAGGCCGGCGAGGCAGTGCGCGTCGTTCTCGAGCACGGGCTGCGCGGCCGCGGCCGGCGCGGGCAGCCCCGCGGGCGCCGAGCGCACCAGCACGCGCACGCAGGTGCCCCTGTTGACGCGCGAACTGAGTTCCACGCGCGTGTTGAGCAGCTCGGCCAGCCGCTGCACCGTGGCCAGTCCCAGGCCCATGCCGCGCGTGCCGCGCGAGGCCTGGCGGCCCGAGGGCTCGACCTGGTAGAACTCCTCGAACACCCGCGCCTGGTGCTGCTGCGCGATGCCCACGCCGGTGTCGACCACGTCGATGCGCACGCCGCGCCCGCGCTGGCGCGCGCCGATCAGCACGCCGCCCTCGAGCGTGTGGCGCAGCGAGTTCGACACCAGGTTGTTGAGGATGCGCGACAGCATCACGTAGTCGCAGCGCACCCACAGGTCGGTCTTGCGCGCCACCAGCCGCAGGCCCTGCTGTTCGGCCACCGGGCGGAAGTTGCGGCTGATCTCGTCGAACAGCCGGTCGAGCGGGAAGTCGACCCACTGCGGCTGCAGCACGCCGGCGTCGAGCTGCGAGAGGTTCAGCAGCTCGGAGAACAGCCGGTCGAGCGAGTCCACGCATTCGCGGATGTGGCCGATGCGCTGCAGCCGCAGCGGATCGGTCTCGCCGTTGGCCAGGCCGTCGGAGAACAGCGTGAGCGCGTGCAGCGGCTGGCGCAGGTCATGGCTGGCGGCGGCCAGCAGGCGGGTCTTGGCCTGGCTCGCGACCTCGAGCTGCTGGTTCTTGCGCGCCAGTTCGGCCGTGGCCTCGGTGATGCGGCTCTGCAGCAGCCGGTGGCTCTCGGCCAGCGCGCGCGCGGCCTCGTTGAAGCCGCGCTGCAGGTGCTGCACTTCGGAGGTGCCCTCGATCGTCACGCTCGCGGCCTCGCCGGCGCCGAGCCGGTCGACCGCCTTGCCGAGCGCGCGGATCGGCTCGCTGATGCGGCGCGCCGCCCACCAGCCGGCCAGGCCCACGCCCACCAGGCTGGCGCCGAGCACCAGCACCACGTTGAGCCAGACCGAGCGGCGCGCGTTCTGCACCGCGCCGAGGCTGATCTCGACCATCACCTTGCCGCTGGCGCGGCCGTCGTCGCCGACGATCGGCACCACCACCTGCAGGCCCTCGCCGCGCGCGCGGTCCATGGTCTCGGAATTGGCCACGATCTCGCCGTCCTCCGACCAGATCTGCACCTGCTGCACGTGCGGCTGGTAGGTGCCCGACTGCGCGGTGCGCTGCAGCGCGCGCCGGTCCATGCGCACGATCGGCGCCTGCGCCACCGTGGCCACCTGCAGCGCCACCGTCTGCGCATTGGCGCGCATCAGTTCGGTGAGGTTGTCCAGGTGCTGGCGCGTGAGCACCGTGATCGCGACCAGCGTCGCCACCATGGCCGGCAGCATCGCCAGCAGGATCAGCTGCTGCGCGAAAGTGAGCCGCGCCAGGCCGCGGACGACGGCGAAGTTCCAGTTCATGGACGCGGGAAGGGCATGGCGACCGAGCCTACGGAGGCCGTGCGAGGCAGGGAAGACGGGAAAAACATCACGAAAACTGCTTCTGGTTGATATCTAATGGCGTCCGCTTCGCCATGTTAGACCGGCCGGTTCGCTGCGGCCGTCCTCGCCCGTCCAAATATGCCGGCTTTCCTGCGCTGTTCCCCAGGCCCCTCCGAGCCCACCGGTATCCGTCGCCCCGCCTGGCGGCGCTGGCTGGCGGCGGTACTGCTGGGCGCCTCGCTGCCTTGGGCCGCGATGGCGCAGGGCCCGGCGGCGCCCTCGCTGCCCTCGGTCTCGAACATCCCGCCCTCGGCCCAGTCCACGCCGGCCCAGACCGTCAAAGGCGGCTTCACGGCCCCGGGCGGCCATGGCGCCGAGGCCGCGCCGATGCGCTTCGGCATCCTGCCGCTGGGCGGCGCCTTCGAATCGCGCAGCGACTGGGATCCGCTGCTGGCCGAGCTCAGCCGCGCGCTCGGCCGGCCGGTGGCGGTGCTCTCGGTCAATTCGTACGAGGCGCTCGAGCAGGCGATCCAGCGCGACGACGTGGACATGGCCTTCCTGTCGGGGAAGATGGCGCTCGACGCCGTGAGCCAGCGCCGCATGAAGGTGGTGGCGCAGGTGGTGCGGCACGACGGCCTGCCCGGCTACCGCGCGCTGCTGCTGGCGCGCAAGGCGCCGCCCTTCAACACGCTGGCGGGCCTGCTGGCCGACCCCGACCGCTGGCGCCTCGCGCGCGGCGAGAAGCAGTCGGTGTCGGGCTTCATCGTGCCGCAGCTGCAGTTCTTCCTGCCCAACCACATCGCCATGGAGACCCGCTTCGCGAGCGAGGTGGTGGGCACGCACCAGGTCACGGCGCTGGCCGTGGCCAACAACGAGGCCGACGTCGCCACCAACAACACGGCCGACTTCGAGCGCTTCAAGCTGCGCTTCCCGGCCGAGGCCGGCCGGCTGCAGGTGCTGTGGGAGTCGGAGCTGATCCCGCATGCGCAGATCGTGATGCGGCGCGACTATCCGCCCGAGCTGCGCCAGCGGGTGCAGGCCTTCCTCGTGGCCTACGGCCGCGCCAAGGGGCCGCGCGGCGATGCCGAGCGCGTGGTGCTGAAGTCGCTGCACGACCTCGCGGGCTTCGTGCCGGCCGACAACAGCTCGCTGCTGCCCGCCGCCAAGCTGGCCTACCAGCTCGCCACGCAGAACGCGAAGACCGCGCAATGGGTCAACGACGCCGCGCGCCAGGCCCGCCTGCAGCGGCTGGACAGCGGCTATGCCGAGCAGGTCGGCGTGCTGAAGGACGTCTCGCCTTGATCGCCTGGCTGCGCGCCGCGTGGCTGGCGGTGTTCGCCGTGCTGGCCTGCGCCGTGGCGCCCGCCGCGCTGGCCACGCAGCCGGCGCCCGTCAAGGGGATCCGCTTCGGCGTGCTGCCGCTGGGCGGCGCGGTCGAGTCGCGCGCGCTGTGGACGCCGCTCTTGGCCGACCTCGGCCGTGCCGTCGGCGTGCCCGTGAGCGCCTACTCAGTCTCCTCGTACGAGGAGCTCGACCGCGCCATCGGCCGCGACGAGATCGACATGGCCTTCCTGTCGGCCAAGATGGCGCTCGATGCCGTGACCCAGGGCCGCATGAAGGTGATCGCGCAGATCGCGCGCCGCCCCGGCATGCCCGAGCACCGCGCCGTGCTGCTGATGCGCAAGGCGCCGCCCTTCAACAGCCTCGAGGCGCTGCTCGCCAAACCCGAGCAGTGGCGGCTCGCGCGCGGCGACAGCCGTTCGGTGACCGGCTTCCAGGTGCCGCAGAGCGAGCTGTTCCTGCCGAACCACATCGCGATGGAAACGCGCTTTCGCAGCGAGATCGTCGACACCCACCAGGCCACCGCGCTGGCGGTGGCCAACGGCGATGCCGACGTGGCGACCAACAACACGACCGACTTCGAGCGCTTCCGCGAGCAGTTCCCGGTCGAGGCCGAGCGGCTGCAGGTGGTGTGGGAGTCGCAGCCGCCGCCGGGCGCGCCGATGGTGGTGCGGCGCGACTGGCCGCCCGAGTTCCAGGCCCGGCTGCAGTCCTTCCTGACCAGCTACGGCCAGGGCAAGGGCGCGCGCGCCGATGCCGAGCGCGAGGTGCTCAAGACCTTGCGCGCCGGCTTCGGCTATGCGGCGGCCGACGACGGCGCGCTGCTGCCGCAGGCCCGGCTCGACCGCCAGCTCGGCCGCCAGCGCGCGATGGCCGCGCAGTGGGTCAACGAGGCCGCGCGCGAACAGCGGCTGCAGCGCATCGAGAAGGTCTACGCGGACCAGGTGCGGCAGCTGGGCGGTACTGCCGCGCGCTGAGGCCCGCCTCTCGCCGGGTGGCGCCGGCGCAACCATTGTTCGCAGTGCAAACGCGTTGGCGCTTGCACACTGCGCGACCTCGTTTCTCTGGAGGTCACGCCGATGTCGAATCTGCCGCGCACCTTGTCGGTCTCCGGACCGGCGCTTCCCCTTGTCGATGGCCAGCCCGCGCTGCGGGCCGTGCGGCTGTCGGGCCGCGAGGGGCTCGATGCGCTGTTCTGCTACGAACTGCTGCTCGAGTCGCCCGATGACGCCGATCTCGACCTCGATGCCTTCATCGGCCGTGAGATCCACTGCCGCATCGCACTCGACGATGGTGCGGACGGCGCGCGCGAGATCAACGCGCTCGTCACCGAGGCGGCCTTTCTCGGCGAGGCGGGCCGCCACGCCCAGTACCTGCTGACACTGCGGCCCTGGCTGCACCTGGCCGCGCTGCGCACCGACTGCAGGATCTTCCAGGACCTGACGGTCGTGCAGATCCTCGAGGCCCTGCTCGCGCGCTATCCCTTTCCCGTGCGCTGGCGCCTGGCCGAGAACTACCCGCCGCGCGACTACCAGACCCAGTTCAACGAGAGCGACTTCGCCTTCTTCGAGCGCCTGTGCCAGGAATGGGGCATCGGCTATCACTTCGAGCATGCGGACGGGGCGCACCGGCTGGTGCTCGGCGATGGGACCGGGGCTTTCCACCCTGCTGCCGGGCGCTACCGCGACCTGGACTTTCATCCGCCGGGCTGGAAGCTCGATGCGGAGTACGTCCACGGCTTCGTGCCCATGCACCGGATCGCCAGCGGGCGGTATGCGAGCCGGGAGTACGACTACATGCGGCCGCGGGCCGACCTTTCTGTCGGCCAGGGCGATTCACAGGCCGAGGTCTACAGCTGGCACGACCCGGTCGGCGGCAGCCACTGGGCGCAGCCTCGGGCCGGGCGCGGGGGCTTCGAGGAAGCCGCGAACGATCCTTTCGCCGAGGGCCGCCAGCTGGCGCTGCTTCGCCTGCAGGCCCTGCGCGCCGAGGCGGTCCGCGCGCGGGGCTGCGGGCCCCTGCGGGGCCTGGCTCCTGGACACACCTTCCGCCTGCACGGCCACCCGCGCCAGGAGGTCGGGGCCACCGAGTACCTCGCGCTCGACACCCGCTTGCTGATCGAGGAGGTCGGCGCCGACAGCAACCGCCGCGCGCACTGGCGCATGAATCTCGACTTCACCGCCCACCCGCTGGCCGAACCGCTGCGCCCCGCGCTCGTGCGGCCCAAGCCCGTGGCCGTCGGCCCGCAGGTCGCAAGGGTGGTCGGCCCCGCGGGCCGGAACCTCTGGACCGATGCCCTGGGCCGCATCAAGGTGCAGTTCCCCTGGGACCGCGAGGGCGCGCACGACGCCCACGGCAGCTGCTGGCTGCGCGTGAGCGCGCCCTGGGCGGGCAACCAGCTCGGCGGCGCCTGGCTGCCGCGCATCGGCCAGGAAGTGATCGTGAGCTTCATCGGCGGCGATGCCGACCTGCCGATCTGCACGGGGCGGGTGCATGACCGGGACAACCTGCCGCCGTGGGCGCTACCGCAACAGGCCGCGCTCAGCGGGTTCAGGAGCCGGGAGCTGACCGAGGGCGGCGGCAATGCGGCGGCGGGACGCAGCAACCACCTGGTGCTGGACGACACGCCCGATCGCATCCAGGCGCAGCTCAGGAGCGACCACCAGTGCAGCGTGCTGAGCCTGGGGCGCTACGCGCGCATCGAGGACCATGCGGGGCGCAAGGAGGAGCGCGGCGAGGGCTTCGAGCTGCGCACCGACGGGCACGGGGTGCTGAGGGCGGCACGGGGGATGCTGATCACCACCGAGGCCCGGCCGAACGCGGCGAACCATGCGCTCGACATGGGCGAGACCACCGCGCGGCTCGCGAATGCGCGGGCGCTGCACCGCAGGCTGACCGAAGCCGCCCTGGCCGCGAAGGCCCAGGATGCCGGCGACGACCAGTCACGGGTGGCGCAGATGTTGGCAGCCCAGAACGACGCGATCCGTGGCGGCCCCGGCGATCCGGCCGCTGGCCGTTGCCCCGAATTGCAGGCGGCGCAGCTGCTGCTCGCCAGCGCGGCCGGCATCGCGGCCACCACGCCGGGCAGCCTGCACCTGCAGGCCGGCGGTCCCCTCGCGCTCACGAGCGAAGGTCCCGCGAGCTTCAGCGCGCTGCGCCGGCTGCTGGTCGCCGCGCGCGAGGGCGTGCGCCTGTTCGCGCTGCGCCACGGCATGCGGTGGATCGCGGCCAGCGGCGCGGTCCGCGTCGAGGCGCGCGCCGGCGCGATCGGCCTCGAGGCCCGCGGCGCCGTGCGCATCACCAGCAGCACCGCGGACATCCGCATCGCGGCGCCGAAGCGCATCGTCGTCAACGGCGGCGGCAGCTTCAGCGAATGGAGCAGCGAGGGCATCGTGCACGGCACGCCGGGCCGCTGGGTCGAGCACGCGGCCAGCCACGTCAAGACCGGGCCGGTCGATCCTCCCTTCTGAGTCCGCGTCTACTCCCTTCGCCGTACGTCCTCGAGCGCCGCCTATGCCGTTAGCTAGGCCTTAAGGCGGATTTGCCCATGACTTCTCGCGCCGGAAACTCACCGCTTCTTACAGGCAGCCCTTGCCGTTGACGGAGTGCGAGCGGATGAGTTGGCGAACAAAAGTGGTCTGGAGCGAGGGGATGCTGCTGCAGCCCCAGCACCTGCAGCAGAGCGAACGACATGCCGATCACGCGCGGCACGTGCTGCTGCGCTCCACCACGCCCTATGCCTGGGGCTTCGCCGAACTGGAGATCGACCAGGCCGCGCTGACGCTGGGCAAGCTGGCGCTGGTGCGCGCGGTGGGCGTGTTCGGCGACGGCACGGTGTTCGACATGCCGGCGGTCGATCCGCTGCCCGAACCGATCGACATCCCCCAGACCATGCGCGACGAGGCCGTGGTGCTGGCGCTGCCGCTGCGCCGCGCCGGGGCGCGCGAGGCCGATGCCGAGGAGTACGAGGAACTGGTGCGCCACCGCGTGCTCGAGTCCGACGTGCCCGACTCCAACACCGCGGGCGAGCGCACCGCGATGCTGCAGCTGGGCCAGCTCCACACGCGGCTGATGCGCGCGAGCGAGGCGACCGATGCCTGGACCACGCTGGGCGTGGCGCGCGTGGTCGAGCGCCGCGTCGACAACCAGGTGCAGCTCGAGCGCGCGATGCTGCCGCCGCTGCTCGACGTGGCGGGCCACGCGGTGATCCGCGCCTGGCTCGACGAGCTGCTGGGCCTGCTGCGCCAGCGCGGCGAGGCGCTGGCCGGGCGCATGACGCAGGGCGGCACCGGCGGCGTGGCCGAGATCGCCGACTTCATGCTGCTGCAGACCGTGAACCGCAACGAGGCGGTGTTCGCGCATCTCGCGAAGAGCGCGATGCTGCATCCGCAGCGCTTCTTCGAGCAGGCGCTGGGCCTGGCCGGCGACCTCGCGAGCTTTCGCGATTCGCGCCGCGTGGCGCGCTTCGGCCCCTACATCCACGACGACCTCGCGATGAGCTTTCGGCCGCTGATGGACGACCTGCGCCGCAGCCTGTCGATGGTGCTCGAGCAGTCGGCGATCCGCATCGACCTGCACGACCGCAAGCACGGCGTGCGCGTGGCGGTGGTCAGCGACGTCGAGCTGCAGCGCAACGCCACCTTCGTGCTGGCCGTCAACGCGCACATGCCCAGCGAGGCGCTGCGCGCGCGCTTCCCGACGCAGGTCAAGATCGGCCCGGTCGAGCGCATCCGCGACCTCGTCAACCTCGCGCTGCCGGGCGTCACGCTGACGCCGATGCCGGTGGCACCGCGCCAGATCCCGTTCCACGCGGGCGCGAACTACTTCGAGCTCGAGACCCGCAACAGCGACCTCTGGCGCCAGCTCGAGCAGTCGGGCGGCGTGGCGATGCACATCGCGGGCGACTTCCCGGGCCTCGACCTCGCGTTCTGGGCGATCCGTGGCTAGCCACGGGCAAAGGACGGACACACCATGACCACACCCGACCCCTTCGCCGCCTTCGAGTCCGAGCGCACGGTCATCAAGCCCAAGCCGCGCACGCCGGCCAATGCGCCGGCGGCCTCGGCCGCGCCCGCGCCTTTCTTTCCCGCCACCGACCCCACGCCGGTGGCCGACCTCGGCGAGCTCGGCCTGCTCAATCCGCTGGTGTCGGCGGCCGGCAAGCTGCTGGTGCTGATCGGCAAGCTGCGCAACCTGGTGCAGCCGCCCAACGTGCCGGCGCTGCGCGCCTCCACCGCCGAGGCCGTCAACCAGTTCGACCAGAACGCGCGCCGCGCGGGCGTGGGCAACGAATCGGTGCTGGCCGCGCGCTACGTGCTGTGCACCGCGCTCGACGAGGCGGTGGCCAACACGCCCTGGGGCGTGCAGGCCGGCTGGAACAAGCAGAGCCTGCTGGTGCAGTTCCACAACGAGACTTGGGGCGGCGAGAAGGTGTTCCAGCTGCTGGCCAAGCTCGCGCAGGACGTGCCCACGCACCGCCAACTGCTCGAGCTGATCTACAGCGTGCTGGCGCTCGGCTTCGAGGGCCGCTACCGCGTGGTCGACAACGGCCGCGCGCAGCTCGACTCGGTGCGCCAGCGGCTGGCCGACCTGATCGCCAAGGACCGTCCCGCGGTCGAGCCCGAGCTCTCGCCGCACTGGCGCGGGCAGGGCGCGGGCACGGTGCGGCTGCGCGAGTCGCTGCCGCTGTGGGTGTTCGCGGCCGGCTTCGCGCTGCTGCTCGCGCTGGCCTGGTTCGGGCTGCGGCTCACGCTCAACTACCGTTCCGACACCACCTACTCGGCGCTGTCGAGCCTGCGCGTGCCCAACATCCAGATCGCGCCGCCGGCCGCGCCGGCCAAGACGCCGCGGCTCGCGCGCTTCCTCGAGCCCGAGATCAAGCAGGGCCTGGTCACCGTGACCGACGAGGCCGACCGCAGCGTGGTGCGGCTGCGCGGCGACTCCTTCTTCGGCTCGGGCAGCGCCGACCCGATGGCGCAGTCGCTGCCGGTGCTGCGCCGCATCGGCCAGGCACTGGCCGAGGTCAAGGGCGAGGTGCTGATCACCGGCCACTCCGACAACCAGCCGATCCGCTCGCTGCGCTATCCGTCGAACTGGCACCTGTCGGCCGCGCGCGCCGATGCGGTCAAGGGCGCGCTGTCGACGCTGGTCGATCCGGCGCGCATGCGTTCCGACGGCAAGGCCGATGCCGAGCCGGTCGCGCCCAACGACTCGCCCGCCAACCGCGCGCGCAACCGCCGCGTCGAGGTGGTGCTGCTGACCGAGCCCGAGCGCCTGGCGTCGGCGCCCGCCGCCGCCGCGCCGCCTGCGCCGTCGCCCGCCACGGGAGCGAGCAAATGATCAAGAAAATCTTCGGCTTCCTGTTCAGCCCGCTGCTGCTGACGCTGCTCGCGCTGATCGTCGTCGCGCTGCTGATCTGGTGGATCGGCCCGCTGGTGAAGATCGGCGCGCTGGCGCCGCTCGAGAGCGAGACCGTGCGCGCCATCGTCATCGGCGTGATCGTGCTGCTGGTGCTGCTGCGCGCCATCTACCGCCGCTGGCGCGCGCGCCGCGCCAGCCAGCACCTGACCGACGGCCTGATGAAGGCGCCCGCGGCCAAGGCCGGCACGCCGGTGGCCGGCGAGCAGCAGATCCTCGACACCCGCTTCAACGAGGCGGTGGCCACGCTCAAGCAGATGAAGCTGCACGCGGCCGGCAAGAAGCCCGGCTGGCGCGACTGGCTCTCGATCTCGGGCGGCAGCTATCTCTACGACCTGCCCTGGTACGTGTTCATCGGCGCGCCGGGCGCGGGCAAGACCACCGCGCTGGTCAACTCGGGCCTGTCGTTCCCGCTGGCCGAGAAGTTCGGCCCCGGCGCCATCCGCGGCGTGGGCGGTACGCGCAACTGCGACTGGTGGTTCACCGACGAGGCCGTGCTGATCGACACCGCGGGCCGCTACACCACGCAGGACAGCCACCAGTCGGAGGACAAGAGCGCCTGGGAAGGCTTCCTCGGCCTGCTCAAGAAGGTGCGCCCGCGCCGGCCGCTCAACGGCGTGTTCCTCACGGTCAGCGTCGGCGACCTGCTGAGCCAGGGGGCCGAGGCGCGCTCGCAGCTCGCGGCCTCGATCCGCGCGCGCCTGCTCGAGCTCGACGGCAAGCTCACGACGCGGCTGCCGGTCTACGTGCTGGTCACCAAGAGCGACCTGCTGTACGGCTTCACCGACTACTTCGACGACCTCGGCAAGGAGCAGCGCGCGCAGGTGTTCGGCTTCACGCTGCCGCCCGAGGAGAACCAGCAGGTCGACGAGAAGGGCCTGTCGCTGGCCTTCCAGCGCGAGTTCGCGCTGCTGCACCAGCGCGTCAACGACGGCCTGATCGCGCGCATGCAGCGCGAGACCGACGGCACGCGGCGTGCCGCGATCTTCGGCTTCCCGGCGCAGTTCGGCGCCATCGGCCCGCTGCTGTCGGACCTGCTCGACCAGGTCTTCACCGGCTCGCGCTTCACCCAGCCGCCATGGGTGCGCGGCGTGTACTTCACCAGCGGCACGCAGGAAGGCAGCCCGATCGATCGCGTGATGGGCAGCCTGGCGCGCAGCTTCGGCATCGAGCGCGCGATGCTCGCGCCGCAGAAGTCGAGCGGGCGCAGCTACTTCCTCACCACGCTGCTGCGCGAGGTGGTGTTCCCCGAGCAGCGCCTGGCCGGCGCCGACGTCAAGCTCGAGCGCCGCCGCCACACGCTGCGCTTCGCGGCCGTGGCCGCGATGACGCTGCTGACCGTGGGCCTGCTCGCGGCCTGGGGCTACAGCACGCTGCGCAACATGGACTACCTGAAGTCGGTCGAGGCGCGCGTCGATCCGGCCAAACAGAACCTGGCCGCGCTGCCGGCGCGGGTGCAGAACCTGGTCGAGGTGGCGCCGGTGCTGCAGAACCTGCGCGACATCTGGCGCACGCCCGAGAACCGCCTGGGCGACGAGCCGCTGGCCATGACCCTGGGCCTCTACCAGGGCGACAAGCTCGATGCCGCCGCCATGCTGGTGCACCAGCGCGCGCTCAACGAGGCCTTCCTGCCGCAGATCGCCAAGCGGCTCGAGGACCAGCTGCGCACCGCGCAGAAGGACAACCTCGAGTACACCTACGAGGCTTTGAAGAGCTACCTGATGCTCTACCAGCCCGAGCATTTCGATGCCGAGGCGCTCAAGGCCTGGATCACGCTCGACTGGTCGCGCAGCCTGGACCGCGGCATTCCCGAGGAGCAGCGCAAGCAGCTCGAGGACCAGCTCGACGTGCTGATCGCGCAGGGCCCGCCGCGCTCGCCGCTGAAGATGGACGAGAACCTGGTGCGCAGCGTGCGCGCCGTGCTCGCGAGCTATCCGCTCGAGCAGCGCGTGTTCAGCCGCCTGAAGCGCCAGCGCGCCTCCCGCGACATCCCGGCCTTCAGCGTGGCGCAGGCCACCGGTCCCTCGGGCCCGCTGGTGTTCGAGCGCATCAGCGGCAAGCCGCTGACCGAGGGCGTGCCCGGCATGTTCACCTACGACGGCTACCACAAGCGCTTCCAGAACGAGGTGGTGGTGCTGACCGGCCTGCTCGCGCAGGAGGACCCGTGGGTGCTGGGCCAGGACCGCAACACCGCCGACCGGCTGCGCGACGCGGCCGCGCTCGGCGAGCTCACCGACCGCGTGCGCCGGCTCTACCTGGCCGAGTACGTCAAGCAGTGGGAAGCGCTGCTGGCCGACGTGCGGCTGATCCGCGTCACCGGCCTCGACAAGAACATCGAGACCGCGCGCATCCTCTCGGGCGTGGATTCGCCGCTCGCGAACTTCCTGCGCGCGGTGGTCAAGCAGACCACGCTGATTCCCGCCGCCGACGCCAACAAGGACGTGGTGAGCAAGGCGACCGAGACCGTGCGCAACACGCGCAAGGGCCTGGAGGACCTGTTCGGCGGCGACCCCGGCCGCCAGGTCGCGCCGGGCAAGCGCATCGAGAGCATCGTCGACGACCGCTTCGAATCGCTGCGCCGCCTCGTCACCGCCGGCGGCCCGAACCAGCCGGCGCCGATCGACGACGCGCTCAAGCTGTTCAACGAGGTCTACGTCTACCTCAACGCGGTCGACACCGCGGTCAAGGGCCGCACCTCGCCGCCGCCCGGCGACGTGGCCGGCAAGCTCAAGTCCGACGCCGGCCGCCTGCCCGAGCCGGTGCGCAGCATGATCGAGAACCTGAGCCAGACCGGCGCCACGCAGGCCCAGGTGGCCGAGCGCGGCAACCTGAGCCAGGACCTGCGCCCCGTGGCCGAGTTCTGCGCGCGCGCCATCGCGGGCCGCTATCCCTTCGTGCAGAACAGCAAGCGCGACGTGTTGCCCGAGGACTTCGGCCAGATGTTCGGCGCCGGCGGCCTGATGGACGACTTCTTCCAGAAGCGGCTGGCCGCGCTGGTCGACACCAGCACGCGGCCGTGGCGCTACAAGCCCGTGGCCGAGCGCGGCGCCATCACCACGCAGGCGCTGGCGCAGTTCGAGCGCGCGGCGCGCATCAAGGAGATCTTCTTCCGCGGCGGCGGGCGCGGTCCGTCGATGCGGCTCGATTTCAAGCCGGTGGAGATGGACGCGAGCATCACGCAGTTCATCCTCGACGTCGACGGCCAGCTCGTGAAGTACGCGCACGGCCCGGTGGTGCCGATGGCGGTGCAGTGGCCCGGACCGAAGGGCAGCAACCAGGTGCGCGTGCAGGTCAGCCCGCCCTCGGCGACGGGCAGCTCGGGTTCGGCGGTCGATGGGCCGTGGGCGCTGTTCCGCACGCTCGACGACGGCCAGCTCGAGGCCGGCGACGCGCCCGAGAAGTTCTTCATCACCTTCCAGGTCGGCAACCGGCGCACCCGCTTCGAGGTGACGACCAACAGCGTGCAGCACCCGATCCGGTTGAAGGAACTGCGCGAGTTCTCGTGCCCGGAGGGCTTGTGAACCTCGCCTCGTCCCCGTTGTTCGCTTCCACGCAATTGCCGGGATGGTTCGGCAAGTTGCCGGGGATGGGGGACTTCGCGCATCGCCGCTTGCCCGAATCGTTTCGGGAGGTGTGGGATGCGTGGCTGCAGCGCGGGCTGGCGCGGTTGCGGGATCGGCATGCGGACTGGACTTCGCACTACCTCGAGGCGCCGGTGTGGTGCTTCGTGCTGGGGCCTCGGGTGGCGGGGGAGCGGGGGTGGATCGGGGTGTTGATGCCTTCGGTCGATGGGGTGGGGCGGTACTTTCCTTTCACCGTGGCGGTGGAGCTGGAAGACCCGTTGCTGTCCGAGTTCGAGGGGGCTGCGTTGGTGGCGGCCTTGCGGTGGTGGGGGTTGGCTACGCAGGCTGCTCTGGAAGGGCTGGAGCTCGATCTGGATGCGGCTCGGTTCGATGCGGCGTTGGGTCGGTTGTTTGGTGCTGCTGGGTCTGATGCTTCGTCTTCTGAAGGTGCCTTGGCTTTGCCTTTGGAAGGGGCCTCCTTGTGGATCGGGGATCCTGCCGTTGAAAGTGGGCTGCGGATGGTTTGCGTCGGGCTTCCGATGGATCTGCAGTTCGAGGCGCTGTTTCTTGGGGGAGGGGAGTGAGCTTTGTCTTCCTCTGATTGTTTTGCTGAGGCTGTCGGCCGGGATTTCGCCCCGGCGGGCGAGTCACTTTCTTTTGTCTCGCCAAAAGAAAGTAACCAAAGAAAAGGCGACCCCACTGTCTGTGTCCCTTCGCTTCGCTACGGGCAACCTGCGGTGCTCGGGGAAAGCGGGGGTCCGCAGAACTCGCTGCGCTGCGCTCCGCTCAGACAGCTGCGGCCCTTGTCCCGCTTTCCCCTGCGCTCCTCGGCACAGCCAGAGGGGAGTGGTTCGGGCCATCGCTGCGCTCGGCCCGGCATGCCCTTCGGGCCTTCGCTTCGCTCGGCCGTGGTGAAAGATCCAGGGCCTGCCCGTTCCTGCACCCCACACAAGGACGCGCCATGGCGCGTTGACTCTCATCCCCTCTGGCTGCGCCGAGGAGCGCAGCGGTTCGCGGATCAGGGCTCGCAGTTGTTTGAGCGAAGCGAGTTCTGCGAGACCCCGCGAAACGCGAGCACCGCAGGTTGCCCCGGAGCGCAGCGAAGGGGTCGCAGACAGTGGGGTCGCCTTTTCTTTGCCTACTTTCTTTTGGCGAAGCAAAAGAAAGTAGGTCGCCCGCCGGGGCGAGACCCGGCCGACAGCCTCCCGCCAGGAGCAAGCCTCGAAGAGGCCCGGAGGACCCGATGACCGAAGAAACCAAACCCGAAGGCAGCGACGACCGCACAAGAGTCGTCCCCCGAACCGCGCCCCTGGACGACAGCGCCACGGTCATCACGTCCGGCCAACCCACGCGCACCAGCAGCCCGCTGTTTGCGCCAACGAACCCACCGACGAACCCCACCACAGGCCCGTCACAAGCAGGAACGCACGAAGCCGGCCTCCTCCCCGTAGGCAGCCGCCTCGCCGAATTCGAGATCACCCGAGTCATAGGCCAGGGCGGCTTCGGCGTCGTCTACGAAGCCTGGGACCACACCCTCGAACGCGTCGTAGCGATCAAGGAATACCTCCCCTCATCCCTCTCCACCCGCCAGAACGACGGCAGCGTCGTCCCCCTCTCCGAACGCCACCGAGAGACCTTCGACCTCGGCATGCGCAGCTTCATCAACGAAGCCCGCCTGCTCGCCCAGTTCGACCACCCCTCGCTGCTCAAGGTCTACCGCTTCTGGCAGGAGCGCGGCACCACCTACATGGTGATGCCCTTCTACCGCGGCGACACCCTGCGCCAGGCACTGGTGTCGATCCCCGCGGGCGTCGACGAGGCCTGGCTCATCCGCATCATGGACGGCGTCACGCAGGCGCTCGGCGTGATGCACGGCGCCAATTGCTATCACCGCGACATCGCGCCCGACAACATCATCCTGCTCGAAGGCTCGGGCCGGCCGGTGGTGCTCGACTTCGGCGCGGCACGGCGCGTGATCACCGACAAGACGCAGGCGATCACGGTGATCCTCAAGCCGGGCTATGCGCCCATCGAGCAGTACGCCGAGATGCCCGACATGTCGCAGGGCGCATGGACCGACGTCTACGCGCTCGCGGCCGTGATGCACGTGGCCGTGTGCGGCCGCGCGCCGCCGCCGTCGGTGGCGCGCCTCCTGTCCGACAGCTACGTGCCGCTCGCGGGCAACGAGATCCTGCGCCAGCGCTACAGCCCGCAGTTGCTCGAGGCGATCGACGCCGGGCTCGGCGTGCGGCCCGAGGCGCGGCCGCAGTCGATGGCCGAACTGCGCGCGGCGCTCGGGCTCGAGACCAGCCAGAGCATCGCGCCGCCCGCGCATCCCTCGCAGCACGCGCGCGGCACGTCGGCGGCGCCGGGGCCCAACAGCCGCAGCGGCGGTGGCGGCAAGACGGTGGTGTTGCCGCCCGCGCCGGCACCGTCGGCCGGCACGCGCCCGGGCGGCAACAAGACGGCCGTGGCGCTGGTCTCGGTGGCGCTGCTCGCGGCCGCGGCCGGCGGTGGCTGGTGGTGGTTCCAGGGCCGCGGCCATGGCGACACCCCGCCGCCGACCGCGAGCGCGCCGCCGCCGCCCGGCGGCGACACGCAGCAGGTCGCGCAGACACCGCCGCCCCCGCCACCGCCGCCGCCCGCGCCGGCGCCATCGCCGCGCACGCCGCTCGAATCGCTGCAGTCGCTGGCCGGCGGTGCCGCGGCCGGCTTCGAGGTCACGGCCTCGGCCAAGAAGCCCGAGGTGGCGATCGGCAAGGACAAGCTGGCCTTCGAGGTGCGCAGCAAGCGCGACGGCTTCGTCTACGTGTTCCTGCTGTCCAGCGGCGGCGAGATGTTCCTGCTGTTCCCGAACCTGCTCGACAAGTACAACAAGATCACCGCCGGCAGCCCCCTCGCGCTGCCGCGTGCCTCGTGGCCGATGGAGGCCGGTGGGCCCGCCGGGACCAACCAGTTCGCGGTGCTCGTCAGCGAGCACGAGCGCGACTTCGGTGCCTCCGGCGTGCAGAACGAGGGCGTGTTCCCGCAGTTTCCGCTGCCGGTGCTCGCGGCCCTCGAGACCACCCGCGGCAGCGGACCTTCCCCCCTGCTGGGCAAGCCGGTATGCGCGCCCAACACCCCCTGCGACGACGTCTATGGCGTCGCCAATTTCAAAATCGTCGAGAAGTAATCGTCTGTAGAGCGTGACCCGACGGGCCACCTTTCCACGAAGGAGATCTTCACCATGAACAAGCACCTTCCGGCCCTCGCGCCGACGCCCGCGCCGGTCCTGCACCGCGCCGCCGTGGCCGCCGCGACCGCCGCCGCCGCCTTCCTCGCGGGCTGCGCCGTGCCGCCGCCCACCGCCGCCCCGGCCCCCGCCCCCAGCACCGACACGGCCGCCGCGGCGCCGGCGCCCGCGCCGGCACCGCGCCCGCCCGCCAGCGGCAGCGTGGCCGGCCAGGCGCGCACCTTCTCGACCCAGCTCGCGACCTACACCGCGGTCGGCTTCGACGCGGTGCCGGGCTGGACCCGCGACGACTTCGCCGAGACCTGGCCCGCCTTCCTCGGCAGCTGCAAGGTGCTCAACGGCCGCGGCACCGAATGGAAGTCGGTCTGCGACCGCGCGACCAAGGTCGACGGCAAGAGCAATCCCTCGATCCGCAACTTCTTCGAGACCGAGTTCTCGGTCTACCAGATCCGCGACGACGACCGCCGCCCCGACGGCGTGGTCACGGGCTACTTCGAGCCCGAGATCCAGGGCAGCCGCAGCTACGCGCCGCCGTTCATCTACCCGGTGTACGGCCAGCCCGAGGACATGCTGTTCGCCGACGCGCGCAAGCTGCCCGCGGGCGACGGCACCGTGGCCGCGCGCGTGCAGGGCCGCAACGTGGTGGTGCAGACCGGCCTGAGCACGCGCGACATGGGGGCGCCGGGCCTCTACGCGCTCGACCTCTCGGGCATCGTGCGCGACACGCTCGACCGCAAGGTGCGCCTGCGCATCGAGGGCAAGCAGCTGCTGCCGTACTACACGCGCGAGGAGATCGAGACCAAGGGCGCGCCGAACGCCAAGGTGCTGGCCTTCGTCTCGAGCGCCACCGCGCTCTACGAGATGCAGATCCAGGGCTCGGGCCGCATCCGCCTGGCCAGCGGCGAGATGATCCGCGTCGCCTACGCCGAGCAGAACGGCCAGCCGTTCCGGCCCACGCTGGCGCAGGCCGCCAACGGCAAGCCGCGCAGCCCGGTCAAGGTGCGCGGCTCGTCGATCGAGCTCGACCTCGACGACGGCGACGACGACGATTCGGGCAACGTCTCGACCACCATCCGCACGCGCGGCTTCACGCTGGCGCGACCCGCCGCGAGCGGCGCGGTGGTGGTGCCCGGGCGGCGCGCGGCCGGCCCGGTGGCCGGCACCGGCATCAAGGACCCGAGCTACGTGTTCTTCAAGGAGGCGGCCACGCCCGGCGGCCCGGTGGGCGCCTTCGGCGTGCCGCTGTCGGCCGGCCGCTCGATCGCGGTCGATCCGCGCAGCACGCCGCTGGGCTATCCGGTGTTCGTCTCGACGCGCACGCCCGGCAGCGGCGCGCCGATGCAGCGCCTGACCATCGCCCAGGACACCGGCGGCGCGATCCGCGGCGCGGTGCGGGCCGACTATTTCTTCGGCAACGGCCAGCAGGCCGCGACCAACGCGCGCCGCATGAAGGAACGCGGCCAGCTCTGGATCCTGCTGCCGCGCGGTCTGGCGGTGGCGAGCGCCGCGGCGTCCTCGGCGATCCGCACGCGCGGTGGGCCGGTGGGCGCCGGCCTCGCGCAATGCCTGGTGCCGACCGAGGGCGTCTGCGAGGACGATTGAGGAGACGACAGCGTGAATGCCGCCACGAGGCCCGGCCCCGGCCGTTGAATCCATGCAGGAAACGCTGTCGTCCGAGGAAAGCGGCGAGCTCGTGCGCCTGTGGCGCCGACGCCAGACGCTCACGTCGAACGACATGGGCCGCATGTACCGCATCGTCGGCGACGCGCTGGTGGCCTGCAATCCGCCCGAGCTGCAGGTGCTCGGCGAAGGGCGCCAGGAACTGGTGGCGCAGTTCATCTACGTCAAGGTGCTGCGGCTCGATGCCGATCCCGACGAGGCCGAGGAGCGCGCGGGCCACAGCGCCCCCTCGACCGCCTTCGCGCTGTGCGCCTATTTCCGCCGCTACCTGATCGACTGCACGCGCTCGGCCGCCTTCAAGCGCAAGCTGTCGATCGGCGACCAGATCACCGAGGCCCAGCTCGAGGACGAACTGGGCGCCGACGAGGACCTCGAGGGCTGCCTGGCCGAGCATGGCCTCAGCAGCCTCGCGGTGCAGCAGGCGGCGCGCGCCTTCATCGCCGAGCTGCCCGAGCCCGAGCGCATCCTGCTGTGCGAGGGCTTCGGCAAGGAGGCCGAGGGCGGCCTGTCGGGCATCGCCTCGCGCCATGCCATCGCCTCCTACCACTACCGCGCGGGCCGGCTCGGCCTGGTGCACAAGCGCGAGGGCCTGACCGCCGACTACGCCAGGACCCGGCTCGGCGGCTGGATCCAGGGCACCCTGGGCATCGCCATCGAGGCCGACAACATGGCGGCGATCCTGCAGGTTTTCAAAATCCTGGGCGCTGAAGCGTCTTATGCCTGAAGACATAGCCATTCAGGAACAGACGCCATGACCACCCATCTCTGGCCACCGCTCAGCGCGATCCGCAGCGCCTTCGAAACCGGGCCCGGCGCGGCCGCGGCCTTCGCGCCCGAGACGCCCGGGCTCGCGACCGTCGCCATGCCCGGCACGCGCGCCGCGGCACCCGAAGCGGCCGCGCCGCCGCCGGTGGACCTGCTGCTGCCGCTGGCCGAGCTCGCGCGCCGCCGCGAGGCCGTGGCGCAGCGCAGCTTCGGCGCGCGCTGGGCGCCGGGCCGGCTGGTCAGCGTGGTGCACGAGGGCCGGCTGCTCGGCGTGCTGCTCGACCGTTGCATCCACGGCGAACTCTGGCAGGGCTGGATGGCGGCCGGCGAGGCCGACTGGGCCTCGGCCTTCGACGTGCTGCTCGAGCCCGACGACGAACCCTTCGAGCCGGCCTTCGGACTGATCCAGGCCTGGAACGTGCTGACGCTCGAGCCGAGCCCGCAACTCGCCGCGCGCGTGCTCGGCGAGGTCTCGGCCACGCGGCTCGCCGCCATCCGCGCGGTGCACGACGAGTGGGCCGCGCAGGCCGCGCCCGCCATCGCGCCCGAGCCCGGCCGCATCGCGCTGCGCACCGTGGGCGGCGTGTTCGCCGTGCTGTCGGGCACGCCGCTCGGCCCGAAGGATCCGCGCGTCGACTACCAGTCGCTGTACCGCGACGCGGCGTCGCAGCTCGGTGCGGCCTGGCTGCCGGCCGCGCGCAACGCATCGGGCCCGGCCGCCGCGCCGCGCGCGCGGCCCCAGCCCGGCCCCGAGGGCGGCTGGTGGGGCAGCGTGCGGCGCTGGCTCGGCGCCGACGGCTGGATGCGGCCCGCGTTCGCGGTGCTGGCCCTGTGCGTGGTGGTGCAGAACGTGGGCCTGTTCGGCGGCCACGAGGCGCAGGACGAGGTGCGCTTCCGCTCGGTGCCCACGGCCCCGGTCGCGGCCGCCGCCGATCTCACGGTGCGCTGGAAGGACGGCGTGCGCGTGGACGAGGCCGACCGGCTGCTGCAGGCGATCTCGGCCGACGTGGTCGGCGGCCCCGGCAGCAACGGCGTGTGGCGGCTGCGCGTGCCCGACGTGGAGAAGAGCCTGCAGGTGCTGGCGGCCTCGCCGCTGGTCGAGGCGGCGGGACGGGCGTCGGAGCGGCCATGAGCCCTGTCGCGCGGCGGTCGATGGCGACGCGAGAGGCCTGGCTTTCGTGGCTCCTGCTGCTCGCGCTCGCCTGCCTCGCCCCGCGCGCCTTCGCCACCCAGCGCGCGCTGCTGGTGGGTGTCTCCGAACTCGTCAACCAGCCGCAGTCGCTGTGGCTGCAGGCGCCGCGCAACGACGTGGCGCTGATGCGCGACGCACTGCTCCGGCAGGGCTTCGGCGCGGGCGACATCACGACGCTGGCCGACGGCGTGAGCGGCGCCGCGCTGCCCGAGTCGCAGGCCATCCATGACGCGCTGTCGCGGCTGCTCGCGCAGTCGCGCAGCGGCGACTTCGTGCTGCTCTATTTCTCGGGCCACGGCACGCGCTGGCGCGATGCCACCAAGCGCTACCAGGAGCCCGACGGGCTGGCCGAGAACTTCCTCGCGCGCGACGTGCGCGGCGCCGTCGGCGTCGACAGCGCGCTCGCGGGCGGCGTGCGCGACGTCGACTTCGACGCCTGGGTGCAGGCCTTCCTCGCGCGCGGCGTGTTCGTCTGGTCGGTGTTCGACACCTGCGCCGCCACCTCGATGACGCGCAACGCCGGCGCCGCCGTGCCCGCGGTCGCCGAAGGCCCGGCCGACGACGAGGTGCGCTGGCGCGGCCTGCGCGCGGGCCAGCTGCGCGCCGCGCCGGCGGCCGTGCCGCCTGCCGCCCCGGCCGCGCCGCCGGTGGCCGAGCGTGTGGCGCGCGCGCGCTACGTCGCCTTCTTCGCGTCCGAGAGCCACCAGATCACGCCCGAGCTGCGGCTGCCGCGCCAGGGCCGCAACGCGCGGCCGCAGGGCCTGCTGACCTGGGCCGTTGCCGGCGCGCTCGAACGCCGGCCCGCCACCTGGCGCGAGCTGTTCGACGGCGTGCTCGCGCTCTACCCGCCGGTGATCGACGAACTGGCGCAGCGCTTCCCGACCCGCGAGCTGCCCTCGCCGGTGGCCGAGGGCAACCTCGACGCGCCGCTGTTCGCCAACAGCGCCGGTGCCGTCTCCACCTTGCCGGCCTGGCGCGCGCAGCGCAGCGGCGACAGCCTGGTGCTGCAGGCCGGCCTGGTCGACGGCCTGCAGCCGCAGCAGGAACTGCGCATCAACGCCACGCTCGAGGACGGCACCGTGCGCAGCGCACCGGCACGGGTGCCGCAGGTCGATAGCGACAGCGCGCGCCTTCCCGTGCCCGCGGCGCTGCGCGAACTCTCGGGCGGCGCGCTGTGGAGCGCCTCGCCGCTGGCCGCGCCGGCCGCGTTCGCGTTGCGTGTGCGCGGCAACGAGCGTGGCCTGCCGCAGCGGCTGAGCCTCGACTATCCGGCCTCCGTGCTCGCGCTCGGCGCGGGCGACACCGCCGCGGCCGATGTGCGCTGGACCGACCTCGGCGCCGCCGGCCAGCGCATCGAGGTGCTGTCGGGCGCGCTCGGTGCCGGCACCCAGCTGCTCGCCGACGTGGCCGCCGCGCGGCGCCGCATCGAGACGCTGGCGCGCCTGAAGTGGTGGAACCAGCTGCTGGCGATGAGCCAGGCCAGTGCCTCGCCGATCGAGGGCTTCGAGGCCGTGTTCGAGGTCTGGCGCGGCGACCGCCTGCTGCGCAGCGAACCCGCGCAGCGCGCCGCCGCCGGCCAACTGCTGCCGTTGCGCGAAGGCGAGCGCGCGGCGCTGCAGGTGCGCAATGCCAGCGGGGCCTCGGTCGACATGGTGGTGGTGGGCATCGATGGCCAGGGCGGCCTGCGTCCCGTCTATCCGGACGACCCCGGCGAGACCAACCGCTTCGAGCGCGGCACGCGCGAAGCGCCCGCGGCCAAGCGCTTCGAGCTGCCGTGGCTGGAGGCGCCCGGCGGCCGGTTGCTGGTGCTCGCCACCGTGGCCAGCCCCTACACCACGCCGCGGCTGTTCGGTGCCGCGCCGCTCGAAGCCGCGCTGCCCGAGGTGCGGGTGCGCGGCCAACTGGCCCCCGACAAGGCGCGGCAGACCTATGCCGCGATGGTGCGCTGGACGGGCGAGGGCCCGTCCGCGCGATGACTGTTTCTGTTCTCAGGAGATCGACATGAGCTGGACATACGACGGAAGACTGGACCCCGATGAGGCGCTGCGCCTGCTCGATCACCTCTCGGGCGAATCGGGCAACGACTTCGCGATGATGATCGAGAGCAAGGGCTCGCCCATCGAGGGCGAATCCCAGCGCACCTACGAGGACGGCAAGCAGCGCATGGAGATCGGCGGCTACTCGTACAAGACCGACGTGATCGTTCCGCCGGGCTCGAGCAAGGGCAAGCTGCGCAACTATCCCTTCATCGTCATCCGCGACTGCGATGCCGCCACCGCGTCGATCGCGAGCCTGCTGAAGAACCAGGACGCGGACCTCAAGGTCACGGTGTCGGTCTTCAAGGCCGGCGGCGACAGCTCGAAGGACCAGCAGTCGCACCTGGAGTTCGTGATGGAGGGCGCGCGCGTGCATTGCCACGCCATCGTCACCGGCGGCATGCCCAAGCGGCCCTGCGACATCATCTTCTTCAGCTACCGCAAGCTCGAGATCCGCTCGGCGCCGCAGCAAAAGAGCGGCGCGCGCGGCGCGGTGCGCACCTGCACCTTCGTCGAGGCGGCAGCATGAGCACCGCCGCCGAACTCCTCAAGGGGGCCGATCCGGCCGCCGCCCTCAAGGCGCTCAGCGACGACGTGCGCGCCAGGCCCGCCGACAGCAAGCCGCGCGTCTTCATGGCCCAGCTGCTGTGCGTGCTGGGCCAGTGGGAGCGCGCGCTCAACCAGCTGACGGTCGCGGCCGAGCTCGATGCGCTCGCCGTTCCGATGAAGCAGGTGTACGGCGAGGCCGTGCGCTGCGAAGGCCTGCGCGCCGAGGTGTTCGCCGGCACGCGCACGCCCATGATCTTCGGCCAGCCCGATGAATGGCTGGCGCTGCTCATCGAGTCGCTGCTGCGGCAGGGACGCGGCGAGTTCGAGCTGGCCGAAGACCTGCGCCAGCGCGCCTTCGAGGCGGCGCCGGCCATCGGCGGCAGCATCGACGGCGTGCCCTTCGAGTGGCTGGCCGACGCCGACATGCGGCTGGGCCCGGTGCTCGAGGCCTTCGTCAACGGCAAGTACTACTGGATTCCCTATGCACGGCTCGCGCGCGTGAAGATCGAGCCACCCGAGGACCTGCGCGACTGCGTGTGGATGCCCGCGCACCTGGACTTCGAGAACGGCGGCCAGACGCTGGCGCTGATCCCCACGCGCTACGAGGGCAGCGAGAAGTGCGAGGACGGCGAGCTGCAGCTCGCGCGCAAGACGGCGTGGCGGGAACTGCGTCCCGAGGTCTGGGCCGGTCACGGCCAGCGCGTGCTCGGCAGCGACCAGGGCGAATACGCGATCATGGACGTGCGCGAGATCGTCTTCGCGTCGCGGCCCGCCGAGGCCGAGGCCGGGGACGAGACGGATGACGGCGCGGCGACGGCGCAGGGCCGCGACGGTGGCTGAGCTCGGCGCGCAGGAGCGGCTGCAGCCCTCGCTGCTCGACCGGCTCGTCGACAACGCGCCCGACGAGAAGCGCGAGGGCGACGAGAAGCGCACGCTGACCAAGCAGGCGTTGCGCGCGGCCGTGCTGCGCGACCTGAGCTGGCTGTTCAACGCGACCGGCTACGGGCTCGCGATGGACGATCGCCAGTACCCGAACGCCGCGCGCTCCGTCATCAACTACGGATTGCCTATGCTGTCTGGCCAGTTCACCTCGTCGGTTCAGCGTGTCAGCATGGAACAGGCTTTGAAGAACGCAATCCTGCAGTTCGAGCCTCGCATCTTGTCACGCACCCTCGAAGTGGAACTGGTCATGGAAGGCCCCGCCCTGGACTCGCACAACAGCATCGGCCTGCAGATCCGCGGCATGCTGTGGGCGCAGCCCGTGCCGCTGGAGTTCCTCATGCGCAGCCGGGTCGACCTGGAGGAAGGACGCATCGAGATCGAGGACATGGCGCACCCGCAAAAGTAGTCATGGATCCACGGCTGTTGAACCTGTACGAGCAGGAACTGCGCTACTTCCGCGAAAGCTCGTCCGAGTTCGCCCGTGCCTTCCCGAAGATCGCGCACCGCCTCGGCATCGAGGGTCAGGAGGTCGCCGATCCCTACGTCGAGCGCCTGATCGAGGCCACGGCCTTCCTCTCGGCGCGCGTCAACCTCAAGCTCGATGCCGAATACCCGCGCTTCACCGGGCATCTGCTCGACATCGTCTATCCGCAATTCCTCGCGCCCACGCCGGCCATGGCGGTGGTCGCGTTCTCGCACGATCCCGACGATGCCAACCTCGCCACCGGCCCGACGCTGCCGCGCGGCGCGGGCCTGCGCGCTCGCCATGCGGTGGGCCAGAACACCTATTGCGAGTTCCGCACCGCCGGCGCGATGCGCCTGTGGCCGCTCGAGGTGCAGCGAGCCCAGTACTTCACCTACGCGCCCGACCTGCCGCTGACGGCGCATGCGCAGGCGCGCGCGATCCGCGGCGGCCTGCGCCTGGTGCTGCGCACCACCGCGGGCCTGAACTTCAGCCAGATCGCGCTCGACGAGCTGGTGCTGCACCTGGGCGGCGCCGAGGACGTGGCCTGGCAGTTGCAGGAATGCGCGCTGGGCCAGCCCATCGGCGTGATGGTGCGGCCGCTGGGCGCCGGCGGCGCGCTGCAGGGCGAGGCGCGCAGCCTGCCGCCGAGCGCCATCGGCATGGTCGGCTTCGAGGACGACGAGGCGCTGCTGCCGGTCACGGCCACGGGCTTCTCGGGCTTCCGGCTGCTGCAGGAGTACTTCGCCTTTCCGCAGCGCTTCCAGTTCCTCAAGATCGCGGGCCTGCAGTCGGTGCTGCCCTCGATGCCGGTGACGCAGGTCGAGATCGTGCTGCTGTTCTCGCGCGGCGATGCCGCGCTCGAGAAGCTCGTGAGCGCCGAGAACCTGCAGCTGCACTGCGTGCCGGCCATCAACCTGTTTCACAAGCGGCTCGACCGCGTGCCGCTCGGCGAGGGCGTGAGCCAGTTCCACCTGGTGCCCGACCGCACGCGACCGCAGGACTTCGAAGTGCATACCGTGACCGAGGTGATCGGCCACGGCGCGCCGGGCGCTGACCGGGGCGCGGCCACCGAGCAGCCGTTCCGCCCCTTCTATTCGGCCTTCCACGGCACGCGCCACAGCCATCCGGCCTACTACACGACCACGCGCGAGCCGCGCATGCTGTCGGTGCGCCAGCGCACCGAGGGCAACCGCAGCAGCCACATCGGCTCCGAGGTCTACATGCAGATCGTCGATCCGCAGCAGGCGCCGTACGCGGCCAGCCTGCGCCAGCTCGCGGTGTCGGCGCTGTGCACCAACCGCGACCTGCCGCTGCTGCTGCCGATGGGCCGCGACAACGACTTCGACTGCGTCGACTCCTTCCCCGCGCAGCGCGTGCGCATGGTGCGCGGGCCCTCGCGGCCGGTGTCGCCGGTGGTGAGCCAGGGGCTGGGCTGGCGCGTGCTCGACCACCTCGCGCTCAATTACCTGTCGATCTCCGACAGCACGCCGCAGCAGGGCGCGGCCGCGCTGCGCGAGACGCTGATGCTCTATGCCTCGCATGCCGACGAGATGCGCCAGGGCCAGGTGCGCGGGCTGCTGTCGGTCACGAGCAAGCCGGTGGCGCGCCGCCTGCCGATGAAGGGACCGATCGCTTTCGGGCGCGGTCTCGAGGTCACGCTCGAGGTCGACAAGGACGCCTTCCACGGCCACAGCGTGTTCCTGTTCGGCGCCGTGCTCGCGCGCTACCTGGCGCGCCACGTCGAGGTCAACCATTTCGTCGAGACCGTGGTGCGCATCGCGGGCAAGGGCGAGAACATGCGCTGGAGGCCGCTGTGCGGGACGCGCCAGATCCTCTAGCCGCGCCCGCGGCGCCCGAGGGAACGGTGGCCGCGCGCGTGGATGCCGCGCTGCGCCAGTGGTCCGACCAGCCCTGGGCCTACGACTACTTCGCGGTACTGCGCCGGCTCGAGTCGGCCGCCGCGACCACGCCGCGCTGGGGTCGCGCGCTGCTGCCGAGCGCCGAGCCGGTGCGCGTGGGCCAGGAGCCCTCGCTGTCCTTCGCGCCCGCCGCCTTCAGCCGCTTCGAGCCGGCCGGCGCGCATTCGCCGCCGCGGCTGCGCCAGCATTTCTTCGCCTACATCGGCCCCAACGGGCCGCTGCCGGTGCACCTGAGCGACTTCATCCGCGAGCGCAGCCTGAACCATGGTGACCCGACCTGGCTCGCCTTCCTCGACAGCTTCCTGCACCGCTTCTCGCTGCATTTCTACCGCGCCTGGGCGCAGGCGCGGCCCGCGGTCGCGCTCGACCGGCCGGGCGAGGACCGCTTCCGGCTGCAGATCGGCGCGCTGGTGGGCATCGGCACGCCGGGGCGCATCGGGCGCGACGAGATCCACGACGACGCGCGGCTGCACTTCTCGGGCTGGCTCGCGCGCCGCGTGCACAGCGCCGAGGGCGTGGAGTCGGTGCTGTGCAGCTACTTCGGCGTGCCGGTGAAGCTCGAGCGCTGGGTCGGCCACTGGATGAGCCTGCCCGATGCCGAACTCACGCGGCTGGGCCGCGGCGAGAGCTCGCGCGCGATGGGCCTGGGCGCGATGCTCGGCACCCGCGCCTGGGACCGCCAGCACCGCGTGCGCCTGCATGTCGGGCCGCTCGACCTCGCGCGCTACCGCATGTTCCTGCCGATCGGCGATGCGCAGCCGGTGCTGCAGCGCTGGATGCTGCAGCTGCTGGGCGGCGAGCTCGAGTGGGACGCCGAACTGGTGCTGCGCAAGGAGCAGGTGCCGCCCACGCGGCTCGGCCAGCAGCGCGGCAACGCGCCGCGGCTGGGCTGGATCTCGTGGCTCGGCGAGCGGCCGCGCTCGCGCGACGCGAGCGACGTGCGCATCGCGAGCCGGCCCGGCGGCGAGGCGCATCCGCGCGCGCCGGCTTTTCAATAAAAAACCCTTTCGTTCGTCTTGAAGAGATACGGAGTCCTCCATGAGTGAAATCAGCCGCACCGCCCTGTTCGGGAAACTCAATTCGCTGGCCTACAAGGCCATCGAAGGCGCGACCGTGTTCTGCAAGATGCGGGGCAATCCGTACGTCGAGCTCGAGCACTGGTTCGCGCAACTGCTGCAGGCGCAGGACTCCGACCTGCACCGCGTGATCCAGCACTACGGCCTCGACGTCTCGGTGATCGCCAAGGACATGACGGCCGCGCTCGACCGCCTGCCGCGCGGTGCCACCGCCATCAGCGACTTCTCGCCGCACATCGAGAACGCGATCGAGCGCGCCTGGACCTACGCCACCCTGCAGTTCGGCGAGGCGCAGGTGCGCACCGGCTACCTGCTGGTGGGCATGCTCAAGACGCAGAGCCTGCGCAACCCGCTCTATGGCCTGTCGAAGCAGTTCGAGAAGGTCAAGGTCGAGGACCTGGCCGAGAACTTCGTGAAGATCTGCGATGCCTCGCCCGAGGCCCAGATGCGCGCGCAGGACGGCACCGGCATGGGCAGCGGCGCGCCCGGCGAGGACGCGGGCGCGATGGCGCCGGCCGCCATGGGCAAGGGCGATGCGCTCAAGAAGTTCGCGGTCGACCTGACCGAGAAGGCGAAGAAGGGCGAGATGGATCCGGTGACGGGCCGCGACGAGGAGATCCGCCAGATCGTCGACATCCTGATGCGCCGGCGCCAGAACAATCCGCTGCTGACCGGCGAGGCCGGCGTCGGCAAGACCGCCGTGGTCGAGGGCTTCGCGCAGCGCCTGGCGCGCGGCGACGTGCCGCCGCAGCTCAAGGACGTGAAGCTGCTCACGCTGGACATCGGCCTCTTGCAGGCCGGCGCGAGCATGAAGGGCGAGTTCGAGCAGCGGCTGCGCCAGGTGATCGACGAGGTGCAGAGCTCGCCCACGCCGATCATTCTCTTCATCGACGAGATCCACACCCTGGTGGGCGCGGGCGGCGCGGCCGGCACCGGCGACGCGGCCAACCTGCTCAAGCCCGCGCTGGCGCGCGGCAACCTGCGCACCATCGGCGCCACCACCTGGGCCGAGTACAAGAAGTACATCGAGAAGGACCCGGCGCTGACGCGGCGCTTCCAGGTCGTGCAGGTGCCCGAGCCCGACGAGACCAAGGCCATCCTGATGCTGCGCGGCGTGGCCAGCGTGCTCGAGAAGCACCACCGCGTGCAGTTGCTCGACGAGGCCATCGAGGCCGCCGTGAAGCTGTCGCACCGCTACATTCCCGCGCGCCAGCTGCCCGACAAGGCCGTGAGCCTGCTCGACACCGCCTGCGCGCGCGTGGCCGTGAGCCAGCACGCGACCCCGCCCGAGGTCGAGGACTGCATGCGCCGCATCGAGGGCCTGACGGTCGAGCAGGAGATCATCGGCCGCGAGGAGGCGATCGGCATCGACGTCACCAGGCGCGCGGCGCAGGTGTCGGCGCTGCTGGCCGAGTCGAAGGCGCAGCTGGAAGTGCTCAATGCACGCTGGCAGGAAGAGAAGGGCCTGGTCGACCGGCTGCTGGAACTGCGCGCGAAGCTGCGCACGGGGAACAAGCCGGTGGATGCGCCGGCCGGCACCGAAGCCGCGCCCGCCGAGGCCGCGCCCGATCGCGCCGCATTGCTCGCCGAACTGCACGAGCTGCAGGCGAAGATCCACGCGGTGCAGGGCGAGTCGCCGCTGATCCTGCCCTCGGTCGACGAGCAGGCCGTGGCCTCGGTGGTCGCCGACTGGACCGGCATTCCGGTCGGGCGCATGGTCAAGAACGAGGTCGAGGCGGTGCTCAAGCTCGCCGACACGCTGAACCAGCGCGTGATCGGCCAGAAGCACGGCCTCGAGATGATCGCGCGCCGCATCCAGACCTCGCGCGCGCGGCTGGACAACCCGCAGAAGCCGATCGGCGTGTTCATGCTGTGCGGCACCTCGGGCGTCGGCAAGACCGAGACCGCGCTCGCGCTGGCCGAGGCGCTGTACGGCGGCGAGCAGAACATCATCACCATCAACATGAGCGAGTTCCAGGAGGCGCACACCGTCTCCACGCTCAAGGGCGCGCCTCCGGGCTACGTGGGCTACGGCGAGGGCGGCATCCTGACCGAGGCCGTGCGCCGGCGGCCCTACAGCGTGGTGCTGCTCGACGAGGTCGAGAAGGCGCACCCCGACGTGCACGAGATCTTCTTCCAGGTCTTCGACAAGGGCTGGATGGAGGACGGCGAGGGCCGCATGATCGATTTCAAGAACACGATCATCCTGCTGACCACCAACGCCGGCAGCGAGCTCGTCATGAGCATGTGCCGCGATCCCGAGCTGCTGCCCGATCCGAACGCGCTGGCCGATGCGCTGAAGGCGCCGCTGATGAAGGTGTTCCCGCCCGCGCTGCTGGGCCGCATCGTCACCATTCCCTACTACCCGCTGTCGCCCGAGATGATGAAGAAGATCGTGCGGCTGCAGCTGGGCCGCATCAAGAAGCGCGTCGAGACCAACCACGGCGTGCCCTTCGAGTACAGCGACGCGGTGGTCGACCAGGTGGTCGCGCGCTGCCAGGACCCGGAATCGGGCGGCCGCGTGATCGACGCCATCCTGACCAACACCGTGCTGCCCACGATCTCGGTCGAGTACCTGCAGCGCCTGGCCGCCGGCGGCGAGATCCGCCGCGTCGCGCTCGACGTCAAGGACGCCGATTTCACCTACGCCTTCGATTGAGGCTCCCCGAAGAGATCCACCCATGGCCGACCACGAGTTCCGCATCGAAACCGATTCGCCCGCCAAGGACGACCTGATATTCTGGCGCATCGTGGGTCACGAGGCGCTGGCGCGCCCTTCGACCTACGAACTCACGGTGCTGTCGGAGAACAGGGCCATCGATGCCACGGACATCCTCGGGCGCGCCTTCGACCTGGTCGTCGAGTTCGAGGACAAGGATGGCGGCAAGCACGAGCGGCACTGCCAGGGCCATGCGGTGCGCTTCGTGCGCGCGGGCCACGTGGGGCGCCACTTCGAGTACCGCATCACGCTGCGATCGTGGTTCTGGCTGCTGACCAAGCGCATCAACTCGCGCATCCTGCAGGACAAGAAGGTGCTCGAGGTGCTCGACGCGGTGTTCGAGGACAGCCCGATCAAGCGCTTCAAGAAGACCAAGACCGGCAACGTCATCGGCACCCACAACCCGCGCCGCTACTGCGTGCAGCACCAGGAGAGCGACTACCAGTTCCTTTCGCGCCTGATCGAGGACGAGGGCATCTACTACTGGTTCGACGCGCACGATGCGCCGGGCACCATGCACCTGTCGGACGCGAGCGATCTCGCCCACGAGAAGCTGCCCGTGGCGGCGACGCTGCGCTACGTGCTCGGGGGCGCGAGCGAGGCGCGCCACGAGGAGATCTGGCACTGGACCCACGCGCGCCAGTTCGACACCGGCAAGCAGGCCTCGCGCGACAGCGACTTCAAGGCGATCCGCAAGAAGCTGGGCGCCGCCATCGATGCCTCCGACAGCCACGAGCTGGCCGATTTCGAGGCCTTCGAGTTTCCCGGCGGCTACTTCAAGGGCGACGAGGCCGAGAACCGCACCAAGCTGCGCGGCGAGGAGCTCAACGCGCGCCGCGACCGCCACTGGGCGCTGACCGGATGGCCCGACGTGGCGGCGGGCCGCAGCTTCAAGTTCGAAGGCGATCCCGACGGCACCCGCGACGGGGACTACCTGATCGCGGCCTGCACCTTCATGCTCAGCCACCCCGGCTACGAGAGCGCGAGCGCCGACGCCACCGCGCCGCGCAAGCTCTACACGGCGCTGGCCGAGGCACTGAAAGACGATGCGGTGAACGCCGACACGCTGCAGGAACTCGAGAACCTGATCGCCGAGACGCCGATGCTCGAGGGCTCGCAGCCCGGGACCAGCGTGTTCCTGATCACCGCGATTCCGCTGGAGCGCAGCTACCGGCCGCCGCGCCTGACGCCGCGCGTGACCATGCCGGGGCCACAGACGGCCATCGTGGTCGGCCCGGCGGGCGACGAGCTGCACGTGGACGACCATGGCCGCGTGAAGGTGCATTTCCACTGGGACCGCTACGACGAGAGCAACGAGAAATCCACCTGCTGGGTGCGCGTGTCGCAGCCCTGGGGCGGCAAGGGCTGGGGCGGCTACTTCATCCCGCGGATCGGCCAGGAGGTGATCGTCGACTTCCTCAACGGCGACCCCGACCGGCCGGTGATCGTGGGCCGCGTCTACAACGACGACCAGCCCATCCCCTACAAGTCGCCCACGCAGAGCGGCTTCCGCACCCGGTCCACGCCCGGCGGCGGCGCGAACAACTACAACGAGATCATGTTCGAGGACAAGAAGGGCGAGGAGAACATCACCATCCACGCCGAGCGCAACATGAGCCGCAGCGTGGAGCTCGACGATTCGACCTCGGTGGACCGCGACCAGACGGTGACGGTGAAGCGCGACCAGACCTCCACCGTCGTGCGCGACCGCAAGACCACCGTGGAGAACAACGACACCACGATCATCCAGCAGTTCCAGAAGCTGACCGTCGGCAAGAACCAGGACAACCACGTGGTCGGCTACCAGACCACGAACGTCGACATCGACCACGCGCTGCTGGTGAAGGGCCACCACAAGATCCACGCGGACGGCAACCGGACCGATTCCACCGGCGGCAACGAAACGCGCTCGGTCACGGGCACGCAGACCATCACGGTCAAGGGCGGCGTGAAGTACAAGGCGCCGACCATGCTGTTCGAGGCCGGGCACATCGAGTTCAAGGTGACCGGCGGCAACTCGATGAAGATCGATGCCAACGCCGCGCCTTACGCGGCGGCGTTCCAGAAGTACACGCTGGTGAGCAACACCGAGCTCAACATGGTGGCGATCGGGAACATCAATACCGTGTCGGTGGGCTCGAACACCACGGTGCTCGGCCCGAACACCAGCGGCTACATCGGCAACAACACCGACTTCAACCTCGGCGTCGCCCGCTCGACCTTCATGGGGCTGAGCATGGAGAACGCGCTGGGCGTGGCGATGTCGAACTTCCTCGGATTGAAGATCGAGAACACGCTGGCCGTCACCATGGAGTCGACCGCAGGCCTGAAGATCGAGCGCGACGGCACCTCGGTGCGCCAGGCGCCGCTGCATTCGATCATGCCCGGCGCGGGCGCCGGCGCCGGCACCGACGCCACGGCCGCGATGGCGAACGCCGGCACGGTGGGCGCCGTCGCGGGCCTGGGCTACGGCATCGTCTCCATGCTCAGCGGCGCCGCGTCCCTGGGCTCCCAGTACGGCGATGCGCGCAAGATGCTCAACGAGATCCTGTCGAGCCCGGACGTCGACAAGATCCCCGGCATGCGCGGGCGGCTCGAGCGCATGCGCAATCTGGTGGGCACCAATGTCAGCGACGGCCTCGCGCTGATCCTGACGGGCGGTGCCGCCGGGCCGGTCCTGGGCCTGCTGGGCATGGTGCCTGGCGTGGACGCGGTCGGCAGCGAGCGTGGCGCCAACGAGCTGCTGGAGCGGGACGACAGCGGCAATCCCAAGAACTGAACGGGCAGGCAGCCGCGCGAGCCACCATGCAAGTCGTCAAACCCCAGGCGCTGTGCCTGAGCACCCGACCGATCGAGTACCGCAAGCGCTTCGGCCTGTGCGTCACGGCCATGCTGCACGTGCCGTTCGCGCAGGCCGAGGGCGGCACGGTCTGGGGCGAACAGTCGGCCTGGAACTTCATCGGCCGCGAGATGCCGGTACCGCTGGTCGACGAGGGCGTGGCCAAGCTCACGTCCGAGTTCCTGGTGCACGGCAAGGCCTTCGCACCGGCCGCGAACCCGCAGGCCTGCGCCGTGCGCGCCCGGCTCGGCGACCGCAGCAAGACCCTGCTGGTGTTCGGCGACCGCCGATGGGACGGCGCCCAGGCGACCCGGCCATCGGCCTTCGAGGCGATGCCCATCGACTGGGCACACGCCTATGGCGGTCCTTCGGTGCCGGCCAATCCCGAGGGCATCGGCGCGGCGGCCGAGAACGGCGTGCACCGGCTGCCCAACGTGGAGCGGCCCGACCAGCCGCTGCGCGATCCGGCGCAGGCCGTGGCGCCCGCGGGCTTCGGCCTGCGCGGGCCGATGCATCCGGAGCGCGCGCGCTTTCGCGGCACCTACGATGCGGACTACCTCAAGGAGCACGCGCCGGGCTTCGCCCCCGATCTCGACTGGCGCTACTTCAATCTCGCGCCCGAGGACCAGTGGTTCGACGCGCCGCTGCGGGGCGACGAGACCTTCCAGTTCGACCACATGCACCCGGACAAGCCCTCGATCGAGGGCCGGCTGCCCGGCCTGCGCGCGCGCGTGTTCGCCGACTACCGTGCCGCGGGGGCGGCCGAGCCGCGCCTGCGCGAAGTGCCGCTGCGGCTGACGACGGTCTGGTTCTTTCCGCATGCGGAGCGGGCGTTGCTGCTGTTCCAGGGACTGGCGGAGGTCGCCACCGACGACGGCTCCGACGTGCATGGGCTGCTCGGTGCGATCGAGCGGCTCGATGCAGCGCGCTCCGATGCCCACTACCTCGATGCGCTCGCGCGCCGCGCCGATCCGCGCTGGGGCGGGGTCGAGAGCCTGGACGACGGCGACCTGCTGCCCGAGGGCATCGACGCCAGCGACCCCGAGGCCGAACGCGCCGCCGAGGCCTTCGCGAGCCAGGGCCTGCAGGCGCAGGCGCAGTACCGCCGGGCCGAGATCGACGTGGCGCTGGCGCGCGAGGAACTGCGTGCCAGCGGCCGCGATCCCGACGCGCTGGGCGTCGTCATGCCCCCGCGCGAGCAGCCGCCCGCGCCCGCGCAGCGCGTGGCCTACCTCAAGAAGAAGACGCTCGAGGCCGAGCAGCAGAAGCTGGCGGCCATCGACGACGCGCTCGATGCGCTCGAGAAGGCCGTGGCCACGCACAAGGCGAACAAGGCGATGAAGCCGCTGGAACATCGCGGCCCGCCGGTCTTCAATGCCGACGTGGCGCTGGAGCGCCTGAAGGCCGCGAACGCCGGCGCCACCGGCGGCTTCGACCTCGCGGCCACGCATGCCCAGTTGCTGCGACAGGAGGCGATGGAGCGGATCGGCTACCTGCAGGGTGCGCACGAACAGCTGGCCGCGCCCGCGATGCAGGCCGCGCAGGCCGCGACCTTGAAGGAGGGCATGCGGCAGGCGCTGGCCGGCGGCTTGCGCTTCTTCGTCGGCATGGACTTCACGGGCGCCGATTTCTCTGGACTCGACCTGCGCGACGTCAACTTCACCGGCGCCTGGCTCGAGGCCGTGGACTTCAGGCAGGCCAATGTCTCGGGCGCGAACTTCTCGGCCGCCGTGTTGGCCCATGCCTGCCTCGAGGGCGCGATCGGCATCAAGGCCACGCTGCGCACCGCGAACCTGGGGCGCTCGCGCTGGAAGGGGGCGGTGTTCGACGAAGCCGACTTCACCGACGCCCAGCTCTCGCATGCCGACCTCGGCGGGGCGTCCCTGCGCCGCGCGCGGATCCAGGGCGCGATGTTGATCGGCACCCGCTGGGAGGGCGCCGATGCGCATGGGCTGCAGGCGACCGAGCAGCTGTTCTACCGGCTGTCGCTCAAGGGCCTGTCGTTCGCCGAGGCCGCGCTCGCGGCCTGCCAGTTCGTCGAATGCGAGCTCGCGGGGGCCGACTTTCGCGAGGCCGACCTGACCCAGGCCAACCTCGTGTCCTGCGCGCTGGACGGCGCCAGGTTCGGCGGCGCGCAGGGCAAGGGCATGGTGTTCGCCCGGAACTGCAGCCTGGTCGAGGCCGATTTCTCGGGGGCCCGGATGCAGGGGGTCAATTTCGGCGCGGCCGACATGTCGCGCGCGCGCCTGGTGGGCAGCGTGCTGGACGGCGCCAACCTGTGCGAGGCCGGCCTGTCCGACAGCGATTGGCGGCTGGCCAGCGCCAAGGGCGCGCTGCTGCGCCGTACCGTGCTGCGGCGTGCCCGGCTGGCCGGCGTGAACTTCAGCGAGGCGATCCTGCAGCATGCCGACCTGCGCGGCTGCGACCTGCGCAACAGCAACCTGTTCGCGGCGGACCTGTCGCGCGCGCGGCTCGACGGCGACGTGCGCCTCGAAGGTGCGCTGCTCAAGCGCGCGCGCACCTGGCCGCGGCTCACGCCCGAGCAACAGGCGGCCGCATGAGGAGCGCGACGCCATGAATGCCACCACGCTCGCGCTGGCCGTGCTGCTCGGCGAATCGATCCCCGGCCTGGACCTGTCGGGCGGGCACTACGCGCAGGCGCAACTGGCCGGGGGCCTGTTCGACCGCGTCGATTTCTCCAAGGCCGACCTGCGCGGCGCCGACCTGCGCGAGGCGGTGTTCAACCAGTGCGACCTGCGCGGCGCGTTGCTGGGCGGCGCGCGGCTGCAGCGCGCCGTGTTCAGCCAGTGCCGCATGGACCACGTCGACCTGAGCGCGGCCGCGCTGCACGCGGCCGTGCTGAGCGAATGCCAGGCGCCGCATGCCGATCTGCGCGAGGCCGACCTCAGCATGCTCGCCTGCACCAAGACCCGGCTCGACCATGCCACGCTGCGCGGCGCGCTGCTCGATGCCTGCGTGCTGAGCGACAGCAGCCTGCTCGACCTCGGTGCGGAGTCGACGCGCTGGGTGCATGCGACCGTGGCCGGCTGCGACCTGCGCCACGCGGCATGGCGCGGCGCCAGCATGTTGCGCGTGGCCTTCTCGACCACCCGGCTCGCGGGGCTGTCCTTCGACGGCGTGACGCTTGAGGGCTGCCAGTTCGCGGGCGCCGACCTGCGCGGCGCGCAGTTCAGCGGGGCGCCGCTGCGCCAGTGCAATTTCCAGGGCGCCAAGCTCGACGAGGCCCGCTTCGACCGCATCGACGCGCCGCTGGCCCTGTTCTGCGAGGCCGAGGGCGCCGGCGTCGATTTCTCCGATGCGATCTTGACGCAGGCGCTGTTCACCGGCGCCAGGCTGCCGCAGGCGAAGTTCGGCGGCGCGCGCCTGCATCAGGCCCATTTCGCCGGCGCCGTGCTCGATGGCGCGCACTTCGCGGGCGCCGACCTCGGCTATGCCGACCTGCGCCACGCGCGCCTGCACCGCGCCGACCTGCGCGGCGCGACCCTCGTGCGCGCCTGCCTGCACCGCGCCATGACCGAGGAGGCGCAGATCGACGATCGCGCCCGCGCGCTCGAGACCGACCCCCAGCTGGCGCAGTCCGAGGACTGGCGCCCGGTGTCGGTCTGACCGGCGGCCGGCACCGGCTTCCTCCCTTTCCACCGATTTCCCCGCAACGGAACTCCCGCCATGAAGACCACCGCCCACCACTCCGCGCGCCGCCGCACGGCCGCCGCGCGCGGCACCCGACCGACCGAGACCGAGACCGAGACGCCGTCGCCGGCCGCGCTCCCCGAGCGCTGCTGGACCGCGTTGCTGGAGGCCGGGCCCGATGGCGCGCCGTGCATCCGCGAGGGCGGAACGCTCCGGCCGGTGCGCGCCGCCGCGGGCTGCCTGCTGGTGCCGATGGCCGGCGACACCGTGCTGTGCTTCGGTGCGGCCACCGGCGAGCGCTGGGTGCTCTCGGTGCTCGAGCGCGGCGCGGGCGCGCGGGAGCGGGTGCTGCGCTGCGAGGGCGACACGCGGCTCGTGGTCGAAGGTGGCCGGCTCGCCCTGGAGGCCGAGCGGCTGCAACTGGGCGCGGACCACCTGGCGCTGCGCGCGAAGACCGCCGCGGTTTCGCTCGACGCGACGGAGTTCGTCGGCGAGCGCGTGCGCATGGTGGCGAGCACCTTCAAGCTCGTGGGCAGCGTGCTGAGCACGGTGATGGACCGTGTCAACCACTTCAGCCAGCACTACCTGCGCACGACCAAGGGGCTGGACCGCGTGCACGCGGCCCACATCGAGCGCGATGCGTCCGAGCTGCTGCACCTGCGCGGCGAGCACGCGCTGATCAACGGTGCCAAGCTCGTGAAGACGCGCGGCGCGCAGATCCACTTCGGCTGAAGCGCCATGTTCGCCAACTGCCAGCTGATGGGCATGGACATGGGCTTCCCCGATGTCTGCATCACGCCCGCCGCGCCGTCGCCGATCCCGGTGCCGTATCCCAACATCGCGATGGGCCCGATGGCCATTCCGAACTGCCCGACGATCCTGTTCATGGGCATGCCGGCCCACAACCTCGGAACCACCATTCCCATGACCAACGGCGACAACGCGGGCGTGCTGCTGGGCGTGGCGTCGGGCACGGTCATGGGCCCCAGCCGCCATCTGACGGGGGCCTTCACGGTGCTCCTCAACAGCATGCCGGCCACGCGGCTGACCAGCAGCTCGCTGCAGAACAGCACCAACTGCCCGGGCGTGCGCACGGTGCCGAGCCAGACGCTGGTGCTGCTGCTGGCGCCCTGAGCGCCGCGGCGGGAACGGCCTATCTCTTAAGGCGAGATTGCCAAGGCGTCTTGCGGAATGAATACTCCTCGCGAGATTCTTCGCGTGCTCGTGCGCAGTTGTATGGGCGTCGCCCTGGGGGCCGGTTCATGATCCAGATCACTGTTGTCACCCGTCAAGGCGTCCCGGCGGGACCGTCGCTGTCGGCGGACTTCGGCCCCAATGGCGGCACCATCGGCCGCGCCGACACCAACACGCTGGTGCTCGACGATCCCGACCGCACGGTTTCGCGCGTGCACGCGCAGGTGCTGTGCCGCGACGGCCGGTACTTCGTGATCGACCGCGGCAGCAACCCCATGCAGTGCAACGGCGTGTCGCTGGGCGCGGGCAAGGAGGCGGCGCTCGCCGATGGCGCGCGGCTGGTGGTCGGCAGCTTCGAGCTCGTGGTGCGCGCGCAGGCGGCCGCGAGCGCGCCGGTACCGGCCGCGGCGCCGCTCGCGATTCCCGAGACGATCATGGGCCTGTCGGGCGCGAAACCCGCGGCGGCCGCGAGCGACGATCCCTTCGCCGACCTGCTCGCTGGCCTCGCGCCGCCGGCGGCACCGGCCGCGTCGCCCGCGCCTTCCCCGGCCGCGCCGGCCGCCGCGGATCCGCTGCTCTTTCCCGATCCGATGGCCACCGGTTCGCGCAACGCGCAGGCCGCGCAGATCGATCCCTTCGCCAACCTGCTCGGCCCCGACCCGTCGTCGGCGCCCGCGGCCGGCCTCGGCGCGCTCGACGACTTCTCCGACCTGGGCCGGCCGCCCGCGCACGGCAAGGCCGCGAGCATCGACGACCTGTTCGGCGGAGCGCCGGGCACCGGTGGCATCGGCGGCGATCCGCTGGCGCTGTCGCCGCTGGCCGATCCGCTGTTGCAGCCCAACACCGCCGCCGATGCCGATCCGCTCGCCGCGCTGCAGCGCGCGGCGCCGTCCACGCCGCTGCCGCGGCCGGACCACCTGCCGATCGAGCAGTTCGGCTTCACGCCGCCGCGGGCCGTCACGGCGCCGCCCGCGCCCGCGCTGGCACCGCCGCCGCCGGCCGCGCCGCCACGCCCGGTGCCGCTGGCCGAGCTGCCGGCCTTCGACGACATGACCGGCCTGCCGATCCGCATCAGCGGACCCGACACGCCGGCGCGCGAAGCGCCGCCGCTGCCGCCGCCGCCCGCGCCGGCCTTCGCGTCCCAGGCCGCGGCGCCGGCCGCGCGCAGCGCGAGCGACGACGAGCTGCTGGCCGCGTTCCTGCGCGGCCTCGGCGGCACGCACCAGCCGCCCGAGATGCTCACGCCGGGCCTGATGGAGCGCATCGGCGCGATGCTGCGCAGCGCCACCGAGGGCACGCTGCAGCTGCTGCTCACGCGCCAGGAGTTCAAGCGCGAGGTGCGCGCCGAGGTCACGATGATCGCGGCGCAGGCCAACAACCCGCTGAAGTTCTCGCCCACGGTCGAGGTCGCGCTCGCGCACCTGCTGGGGCCGGGCGTGCGCGGCTTCATGCCGGCCGAGGCCGCGATGCGCGATGCCTTCGACGACCTGCGCGCGCACCAGTTCGGCGTGATGGTCGGCATGCGCGCGGCGCTGGCGCACGTCATCGCGCGCTTCGAGCCCGACGAGCTCGAGAAGAAGATCAGTTCGAAGTCGGCGCTCGACGCGCTGTTCTCGGCCAACCGCAAGGCCAAGCTGTGGGACCAGTTCGTGGCGCTGTACGGCGGCATCGCGACCGAGGCCGAGGACGACTTCCACAACCTGTTCGGCAAGGCCTTCCTCGAGGCCTACGAGGCCCAGATGGCGCGCCTGAAGTCCGACGCCTGAGGCGCGCCTTCGCACCCGACGACACCCGATCCCACGACAAGAACGCCCGACGCGAGGAGCCCGCTTGGAAATCGAAATCGTCACGCTGTCCCGCCAGGGCGGCCGCAGCTACAACGAAGACGTTCATGGCCACTGGCACGACGATCGCCACGTCGCCTGCCTGGTGGCCGACGGCGCCGGCGGCCATGGCGGCGGCGACGTGGCGGCGGCCACGGTGCGCGCGAGCGTGCTCGGTGCCTTCTCGGCCGGGCCCAGCCTCGACGAGGGTGTGCTGCGCGGCCTGATCGAACAGGCTAACCGCGACGTGGTGGCGCGCCAGGCCGAGGGCGGCACGCTCGCGGGCATGCGCTCCACCGTGGTGTTCGCGGCCATCGACCTCGAGGCCCATGCACTGGCCTGGGTGCACAGCGGCGACAGCCGGGCCTACCTGTTCCGCGGCGGCGCGATCGTCGCGCGCACCACCGACCACAGCCTGGTGCAGCAGATGGTGGCCGGCGGCATGCTCGACGAGGAGGGCGCGCGCCTGCATCCGCAGCGCAACATGCTGCTGTCGGCGCTGGGTTCGCTCGAGGAAGCACCCGACATCGCGGTGTCGGACCGCATGCGGCTCCTGCCGGGCGACGTGCTGCTGCTGTGCAGCGACGGCGTGTGGGAACCGCTGGGCGACGAGTGCCTGGTCGAGACCCTGCATGCCTCGCGCACGCCGAGCCAGTGGACCGAGCAGCTCGACGGCCAGATCAAGGCGCGCGCCAAGCCCGGCCACGACAACTACACGGCGCTCACGCTGTGGGTCATCGCCGATCCCGAGGACGACGAGGCCACGCGTCTGATGCCCGAACTGCTGCCGGCGCAGGGGCCGGCAGCGGGTTCCCGGGACGACGGCTAGAAGCCGTAGTCGAACCAGCTCTGCGGCAGGATGAATTCCCAGTACTCCTTGAACAGGGTCTCGGGAATGCCGTTCTTCTTGGGGCTGTTGCTGCGCGCGTAGTTGAGGGCGCGGATGTAGGCCGCGCGGTCGTTGGCGTCGAAGGCATCCTCGAGCATCGAGGCGCCGGTCATGAACAGCGGCTTGTACTGCACGTGCCGCCCGACCTGCGCCGACAGGCAGCCGTCGAGCCGCAGGCCCTTGACCTCGGTGAGGTACTGGAAGTACTGGCAGTGCACGCCGAGCGAGAACTCGCGGTCGCCGAGCATTTCCTTGGCGAGCCGGTGGTAGTCGGTCTCGACGCCGGCCCACTCGTAGAAGTCCTTCTTCTCGGGATTCTTCACCTCGAGCTGGCCGAAGCCAACGCCCAGGCCGCTCGGCGTCTCGGCCTGCTGGATGTTGCAAAAGCCCGTCTCCTCGAAGCAGATCACGGCGATCATGAAGTAGGAGACCGGGTGTTCCCCGGGATGCACGCGCTGCAGCGTGCTCCAGAACGTGGGGAAGTCGTAGGCCGCGACCTGGTTCCAGGCGAACGGCGTCTTGCTGACGTGCATGGGGTACTCGCTTTCCTGAAATGAAAAACGGCGGCCGGGAAACGAATCCGCGGCCGCCGCCTGGGGAGAGGAGGAGAGGAGCTTGCGCTCAGACCTTCTTGTTGGCGGCGATGTCCCAGCCGGTTTCCTTGGTGCCGTCGCCCGAGCCGTCGGCCTTCTGCGGCGTGTACTCGTACTTGAACTTCGAGAAGTTCAGCGTGATGGTCTCGGTCAGGCGGTCCTCGCCGCCGCTGCCGCCGGTGCTGATGTGGGTCACCAGGATGTCGTCCATCGACAGCTTGATGTACTCGAGCGGCGTGGCGCCGGCCTTGCGCACCGTGAGCACGCCCTTCTTGATGTGGGCGCCGTTGCAGCAATCGAGAAGCAGCAGGTGCGAGGACGAGTCGACGTACTTGGTGATCGACAGATCCTGCACGCTGACCTTGCCGGCGCCCGAGCCGCCACCGACGTGGCCGGTGCCCGACTGTGCGGCACCCCAGCTCCACGACAGCACGTCGATTTCCTTCTTGTGCGAATCGTCCTTGGATTCGCCGTCGACGCCTTCGAGCTTCAAAAACATGTCTGCAGCCATGATGCTTACCTTTCAGTTGTGTGAGAGTCGGAAAAAAGGGCTTCCGTGCGGTGCCTAAGCGTTGGTGCCCGGGAGCTGTCTTGAGAACGAGCGAGCGGCGTTTTTTTCAAAAGGCCGCGCACCCGTTTTTTTCTTACTTGCCGCCCTTGGCGGACGGCAGCTTCGACACCAGCCGCAGCGAGACCGTGAGGCCCTCGAGCTGGTAGTGCGGGCGCAGGAAGAACTTCGAGCTGTAGTAGCCCGGGTTGCCCTCGACTTCCTCGACGACCACCTCGGCGGCCGCCAGCGGCTTGCGCGCCTTGGTCTCCTCGGAGGAGTTGACCGGGTCGCCGTCGACGTAGTTCATGATCCATTTGTTGAGCCAGCGCTCCATGTCGCTCTTCTCCTTGAAGCTGCCGACCTTGTCGCGCACGATGCACTTGAGGTAGTGCGCGAAGCGGTTGCAGGCGAACAGGTAGGGCAGGCGCGCGGCCAGGTTGGCGTTGGCGGTGGCGTCGGGGTCGTCGTATTCGGCCGGCTTGTGCAGCGACTGGGCGCCGATGAAGGCCGCGAAGTCGGAGTTCTTGCGGTGGATCAGCGACAGCAGGCCGGCCTTCGAGAGCTCGGCCTCGCGCCGGTCGCTGATCGCGATCTCGGTCGGGCACTTCTGGTCCACGCCGCCGTCGTCGCTCGGGAAGGTGTGCAGCGGCAGGTTCTCGACCGCGCCGCCCGACTCGATGCCGCGGATGCGCGAACCCCAGCCGTAGAGCTTGTACGAGCGGTTGATGTTGGTGGCCATCGCATAGGCCGCGTTGGCCCAGGCGTACTTGCCGTGATCGGCACCGGCGGTGTCTTCCTCGAAGTCGAACTCCTCCACCGGGTTGGTGTTGGCGCCGTAGGGCGTGCGCGCCAGGAAGCGCGGCATGCACAGGCCCAGGTACTTCGCGTCGTCCGAGTCGCGCAGCGAGCGCCAGCCGGCGTATTCGGGCGTGAGGAAGATCTTGGTGAGGTCGCGTGGATTGGCGAGCTCCTGCCACGACTCCATCTGCATCAGGTTCGGGCTCGCGCCCGTGATGAAGGGCGCGTGGGCCGAAGCGGCGATCTTGGCCATCTCGCCGAGCAGCTCGACGTCGGGCGGGCTCTGGTCGAAGTGGTAGTCGCCCACCAGCGCGCCGAAGGGCTCGCCGCCGAACTGGCCGTACTCCTGCTCGTAGATCTTCTTGAACATCGGGCTCTGGTCCCAGGCCGCGCCCTTGAACTTCTTCAGCGTCTTGGCCAGCTCCTGCTTGGAGATGTCCATCACGCGGATCTTCAGGTGCTCGTCGGTCTCGGTGTTGTTCACCATGTAGTGCAGGCCGCGCCATGCACTCTCGAGCTTCTGGTAGTCGGGGTGGTGGATGATCTTGTTGACCTGCTCGGTGAGCTTGGCGTCGATCGCCGCGATCATCGACTGGATCGACTTGGTCACGTCCTTGCCGATGACCTCGGTGTTGGCCAGCGCCTGCTGGGCCAGGGTGAGCACGGCGGCTTCGACCGCGCTCTTGGCTTCGTCGCTGCGCGGCTTGAATTCCTTCTGCAGCAGCGACGAAAAGTCGCTGCCCGCGTACGCGACGTCTTTCAACGCGCTCTGTTCGAGTGCTTCGGCCATGGTGGGTTACTCCTCGTGAACCGGATGTGGATGGCGGGGTGTGGAAGGGGTCAGGCGGCCGGCGGGGTGGCGCCGTCCTCGGGCTTCTTGGTCGCGGCCAGCGACTGCAGCAGCGCCGGGTCCTCGAGCACCTTGGCCAGCAGCTCCTCGGCGCCGTTCTTGCCGTCCATGTAGGTGACGAGGTTCGACAGCTGGGTGCGCGCCTCGAGCAGCTTGTTGAGCGCGCCGACCTTGCGCGCCACGGCGGCGGGCGAGAAGTCCTCCATGTTCTCGAAGGTCAGCTCGACCTTGAGCTCGCCCTCGCCGGTCAGCGAGTTGTCGACCGCGAAGGCCGCGCGCGGCTTCATGGCCTTCATGCGCGAGTCGAAGTTGTCGACATCGAACTCGAGGAACTTGCGGTCGGCCACGGGCGCCAGCGGGTCGGCGGGCTTGCCCGACAGGTCGGCCAGCACGCCCATCACGAAGGGCAGCTGGATCTTCTTCTCGGCGCCGTAGAGTTCGACGTCGTATTCGATCTGCACCCGGGGCGCCCGGTTGCGGGCGATGAATTTCTGACTGCTCTTGGCCATGGCGATGCTCCTTGCGGGGGTGAAACGGGGTGGGTCGATCCAGGGATGGAAAGGGGAGGGGACGAGGAAGAAGAGGCGCGGCCTTATTCCGAAGCGCGGCGGCCGGTCACGTTCTCGATCGTGTCGAGCGCGTTCGGCGCGAGGTTGGCCATGATCTCGAGGAAGCTCACGCCGATCAGCTTCTTGGCGCGCTCGATCAAAAGCGGCGCGGGATTGCCGGGCTCGGTGGTCTCGAGGAAGCGGATCACGCGGTCGAGCATCTGCAGCGCGTCCTGGCGGGTCTGGATCTCGCCGCGCGCCGCCGCGGGACGCGCCCCGCCGCCGCCGCCCGCGGCGCCGTCGACGCCTTCCTCGGTGCCTGCCTCGCCGGCCTCCTCGGGCGCGCCGAGGGCGGCGCTGCAGGCTTTCTGCAGCGTGCGGGCGATGCCGCGCAACGCGGCCAGGTCGATGGCGTCGGCGCGGCCGGTGCGTTCCACCAGCAACGCCTGCAATTGGTCGATCAGTGCCGGCGCGCCGATCGCGGCTTCGATGCGCTCGGGCTGCTCGGCCTGCAGCGCCTCGAGGCCGCCCTGGATCTGCGCCGTGGAGTAGGCGGGATCGCCGCTGGCGGCGAGCGCGCCGGTGGCCACCGCGATATCGCGCACGCGGATCGGGCCGACGCCCGGCGCCATGCCGACCTGGGCGTCGTAGAGGTCGCGCAGCACCATGCTTTCGTCGCTCAACGGCGCGAGCGCGTTCAGGCGCATCGTCGGGTCGTTGTCGTCGTCGGCATCGAGCATTGGATGTATGCCGTCCCAGAAGCGGTCGAGCAATCCGGTCAAAAGGCGCAGGCCGGCGACGAAGCCCGTCACGCCCTGCAAGCGCGTGGAGGCGCGCAGCAGCAGCACCGCCGCGCGCACGTCCTTGCTGCGGCGCAGGATCGCGTCGGACTGCTCGGCCACCTCCCGCCATTCCGGCTCCACCGCGGGAATGACGGTGTCGCCGAACTGCTGTTCGGGCTTGCCCTGCGACGCGGTCACGAGCGCGGTGAAGTCCGCGTCGTACTCGAGGTCGGCTCCGCTCGGCGCGCTGTCGCCGATCGGTGTGAGCAGTGCATCTGCGAGTTCGTTGGTGAGCATGTTGCCTGTTGAATGTGGCTGGTGATAATCAAAGATGCCTCTCAACCGGTCAATGCAACGAAGGGAATAGCATGCGAGCGCTCGGTACACACCATTCGTCCTATGGAGGCCTGTTGGCCACGGCTTCGCGCCGGCACGTGGCGGCCTTCGGCCTCGCTGCCGCGGGGCTCTTTCTCGCGGGCTGCGCGAGCAAGCCGCCACCCGAGGTGAAGACGCCGGTGTCCCTGACGCTGGTGGCGGGGCCCGATGCCAATCCCGACGCGCGCGGCCGCGCATCGCCGCTCACGGTGCGGGCCTACATCCTCAAGACGCCAGGCGCCTTCGAGGGCGCCGACTTCTTCTCGCTGTTCGAGAAGGACCAGGCCACGCTCGGCGCCGAGATGGTGCAGCGCGAGGAAGCGCTGCTGCGCCCCGGCGAGAGCCGCAAGTTCGATTTCGTGCTGCAGCCCGACGCCAAGACGATCGGCGTGATGGGCGCGTTCCGCGACCTCGACCGCGCGCGCTGGCGCGAGGTGCGGCCGCTCGAGGTCGGCAAGATCAACACCATCACCGTGACCTACGGCGCGCGCCAGATCCGCATCGACCAGAAGGCGGAGCCGACCAAGAAGGAATAGCCGTCGCGCACCGTGCGCGCGGGCGGCGTTCACATCGCTTCCAGTCCCGCGTCGCGGTCCTCCGGCGGCAGCCGCCCCGGCCGCGCGAGCGACTGGTCCGCCGGCAGGAAGCGATCGAACAGATCTGCGACGAAGGCCCCGTTGCCGCCCGACGTGCCGGCCGCCGCGCTCAGGTAGAGGCCGCGCCAGCGCAATCCCCTCGCTTCGCGCGCCTTGCGGCCATGGCTTTCGAACAGGGCCTCGGCCGCGAGCCGCAGGCCCGGCCGCAGCGAGCGCACCCCCTCCACGAATGCATGCACCGCGAGCCGGCCCGCCGCGCCGGGCTGCTCGCGCTGCAATCCCATGCGCAGCGCATGCAACCGGGTGGCGATCGGCTCGAACACCGCGTCGAGCCTGGCGCCGCCGTCGGCCTCGGGTGCCGCGTTCTCCAGCGGCAGCCGGTGGCCCAATGCCTGCGCCAGCACCTCGGGCGGCAGCGCGCCGCGCAGCGCGCCATAGCCTTCGAGTCCTTCGAGGCCCGTGACCACGAGGTAGAACGGCAACTGCAGCCGCAGCGTGCGGCCGATCTCCTCGACCAGCCGGCGCAGCCGCGCGATGCGCATGCGGAAGGCGACCGCGTCGGTCGGGGCCTCGCGCAGCGCCTGCGCGCCGATGCAGGCCACGATGCCGTGCAGTGGAATGCGTTCGCGGCGCTCGGCCAGCGCGAGCAGCGACGCGAGCCACAGCGCGCGGGCCTGCGGCGCGTCGGCCACGTCCTCGAGCACGCGTGCGTCGATCTCGATGGCGGCCATCGCGCCGCCGGTCCACCAGCGCCAGCCGTCGCGCACCGGGCCGGCCGGTGCGTCGTCCGACGGGTCCGCATCGAGCGGCGACGCCGCGAGCAGCCCCGGCAGCCCGGCGGCCGCATCGCCGAGGAACAGCAGCCACGGCGCTCTCGGCGCCGCGCCGCCGCCGAAGTCCCCGTCGTCGGCGTTCTCGCCGGCGGCACGCGGGCGCGGCGCCAGCCGCAGCCGCTGCTGCGCGCGCGCCATCGCCTCGTGGAGGCGCTCGACGGCCTGCGCATCGGCCGCGCGCGCGGGCGGCCGCAAGGTGGCGATGCGCTGCTTCAGCGCACGCTGCCGCGCGCCGCGCCCGGCGTCGCGCACCACGGCGCAGAGCACCGCGAAGCCGAGCGCGCACAGCGCGAGCAGCGGCCAGAAGAGGTGGGCGGGCGGCAGGGTGTGCATGGCGGCGGCGCGGTCCTCAGCGCGCCTCGGTCTCGAGGAACACGAAGTCGGCGATCAGCCGCTCGCCGCCCTTGTTGGCCGCGAGCGCCTCGCGCAGCTGCAGCAGGTAGGCCGAGGCCAGTTCGAACGGGGGCCGGTCGGCGGTCTCGTGGAAAGGCATCGGCGAGGAGATCACGGTCACCAGCACGCTGCCGAAGGGCGGGCTCACGAGCCAGCTCGAGGGGATGTCGCGCCCGAGCTCCAGCTTCTCGCCGGCGCGCAGCCGGGTTGGCGCCTGGCCCGCGTTGAGGTGCATCACCGAGCCGTCGGCGGTGTAGTAGTCGACCCACAGCACGCTGTCGTGGCGCGGCGCCGTCACCTCCACGCGCACGGCGTCGCCCTCGCGCAGGCGGCCCTGCCGTGCGGAGGGCAGGGCCAGCCCGAGGCCGTAGGCCTTGTCGGCATTGCGCGCCTGGTAGGGCTTGAGGATCGCGAACACCTCGCAGTGCGGCCACACGCGCACGCCGAGCTCGAAGCGCGGCGCCTTCACGCCCGGCAGCCGGCCCACGTCGTGCTGCACGTTGGCGACGTCGGCCGGCAGCGAGACGAAGCCGCTGACCTTGAGCGCGCCCTCGGCATCGACCGCCACCGCGAGGTCGGCGCAGGCGTAGCTCTGGAGCTGCTGCTCGACACGCTGCGCGAGGTCGGCCTCGGGCCGCGGCGCGCCGGCCAGCCAGGCCCACAGCAGGTAGAGCAGCGGCACCAGCAGCGCCAGCGCCGCGCTCGCGCGCAGCAGCGAGCGGTCGCGCCGCCGCATGTCGATCGGGGCGGGCGGATCGGGCTCGGCATAGGGCTGCGGCGTGATGCGCTGCTGCGCGAGGCTGCCGAGCGCGAGCGGCGCAAGCCGCAGCTGGCGCCCGTGCAGCTCCTTGAGCTTGCCGAGCTCGCCGCGGTCGCCGTGCTCGAAGTAGTACTGGCCCTTGAAGCCCAGCGCCAGCGCATGCCAGTAGACCTCGCGCACCTCGTCGTCGCGCGCGCCCAGCGCCGACAGGTGGTGGAAGAACTCGCTGTGGGCGTTGTTCGAGGCGAACAGCTGCACCTGCAGCGTCGCCGCGCCCCGGGCCGCGCCCGGGTGGCGCGCGAGGATCTCGTCGATCCAGGCGACCATCGCGAAGGCGGCCGATTCGAGTTGCGCGGGCGACAGCGGTGTCGCGTTCGCCCGCGCGCATGCGCGCGCCTCGTCGAGCAGCAGGCGGGCCTGGCGCTGCGCGGCGTCGTGGTCGAGCGTGGGGCGGTTCGCGGCGATCGCGGCATCGAGCGCGAGCCCGAACGAGACGAAGGCCGAATGGCAGTCGATCAGGCGGGCCATGAAGACACGCGCGCCGGCTCAGGCCGCGGCGAGCCGCCGCGCGAGAGCTGCCCTGCACCGGCGCCTGCTTCGTTGGCACATGCCCATGTCTCGCTTCCTTCGGGTTGGCGATCATTCTTCTCAGCGGCCCCGGGGCGCGCCATATCGCTTGGGGCCTATGCCGTTCGGGCAGCGCGCCAGCCTTGCTGCGCGGGGCATTCGCCGGTATCGTCGGCGGTCGCTGAGTCAATGCACGCTGGGGTTAAGCCATGAAAATTCTGATCGCCGACGACCACCGGCTCGTCATCGAGGCGGTCAAGGCCAAGTTGTCCGAGCTGGAGCCCGGCATCGAGTTCGTGCTGGTCATGAGCGTGGACGAGCTGCTGGCCGGTGCCACCGACGACCTCGACCTGGCATTGATCGACCTCAACATGCCCGGCGCCGACGGGCAGGCCCACATCGACGAGATCCGCCGCCGCCACCCGGCCGTGCCGGTGATCGTGCTGTCGGGCTACGAGGATCCGGCCATCATGCGCGCCGCCCTCGAGCGTGGCGTGCTCGGCTTCATTCCCAAGGCCTATTCGCCCGAGGTCATGCTGTCGGCCGTGCGGCTGGTGCTGGCCGGCGGCGTCTACGTGCCGCCGATGATGCTGACCGCGCTGCCGCCCGGCATCGTGGCCGGCGTGGCGCCGCAGCCCGGCGCCGACGCCGCGCGCGCGCCCGGTGCCCCGGCTGCCTCGCAGACGCTCGAGCACCTGCGCAACGTGCTGACCGAACGGCAGGTCGAGGTGCTGCAACTGCTGTCGCAGGGCAAGCCCAACAAGCTGATCGGCCGCAGCCTCGGCATCAGCGAGGGCACGGTCAAGATCCACCTCGCGGCGATCTTCCGCGCGCTCAACGTGCGCAACCGCACCGAGGCGGTGGTGGCGGCGCAGGCCTTGACCGAAGCGCAGGCCTGACCCAGACCCGAGACCGTTCGGGCCGCCCCTCTCGTTTCAGCGCCGTTGCGCCGCCTGCGCCACCGCGCGCGGCACCTTCACCCGCATGTCGAGCAGCATCTGCCCCATGCCCTTGCCCAGCGGGTCCATGCGCATCGACGAGGGCCCGCCGCCGTCGAGCGCCCCGTGCAGCAGCAGGTTCATCGCCGCGATGCCCGGCAGGTGGAAGCGCTCGACCTTGCCCCGCACCAGGTGCGCGAAGTAGGCGCCCACCGCCTCGGGCGTGACGCGCGACCACAGCAGCGGCAGCCATTCGGGCCGGCGCGCCACCAGGCCGATGTTCGAGAGGTCGCCCTTGTCGCCGCTGCGGGCCCAGGCCAGGTCGATGAGCCGCAGTTCGACCTGTTCGCCGCCGTCGTCGGCCAGGGGCGGTGGTTCCGCCACCGGCGGCGCGGTGCCATCGCCTGCGCCCGGCGGGATCGCCACCGCCCGCCGCTCGCCGTCGATCACGAAGGACACCGGCACCTGCGCCTTGGCGAGCAGGAAGGCGAAGGGCTTGACCAGCGGCGACACCGAGGGCCGGCCACCCCCGGGGCCGGTGGTGCCCGGCGACCACGAGGTGCCCGCGGGCGCGATCTCGCGCGCGAAGATCTCGAGCGCGGCCTTCTGCGGATGGTCGACCGCCACGCGCATCATCGCCTCGCGCACGCCATGGGTGCGCGCATGCGGGCCGTAGAGCGTCTCGGCGCCGATCGCCTCGATGTGGCTGCGCGTGAAGGGCGCGAGGCCCAGGCGCGCGAGGATGCCGCCGGTGCGCTCGAGGATCGCCTCGGCCGTGCGCCGCGCCTTGCGCTCGGCATCGATGCCCACGATCACCAGGCTGCCCGCGCAGCGGAAGCCGTCGAGCTGGGTGGCCGAGACCTTGTAGGCCGGCGTCGGCGCGCGGCCGCGCGCGGGGCTCACGCGCACGCGGTCGGGGCCCTCCTGCTCGATCGTCACGGCGCGGAAGTCGCAGCTCACGTCGGGCAGCAGGTAGGCGCCCGGGTCGCCGATCTCGTAGAGCAGCTGCTCGGCCACCGCGGCGCGGATCACCTTGCCGCCCGTGCCCTCGGGCTTGGTCACGACGAAGCTGCCGTCGGCCTGGCATTCGACGATCGGATAGCCGATGTTCGCCCAGTCGGGGATCTCTTCCCAGTCGGTGTGCAGGCCGCCCGTGGCCTGGCAGCCGCATTCGATGATGTGGCCCGCGAGGCTGCCCGAGGCCAGCCGGTCGAAGTCGCCGGGCTGCCAGCCGAACTCGTGCATCAGCGGGCCGAGCGTGACCGCGCTGTCGACGCAGCGGCCCGTGATCACCACGTCGGCGCCCGCGGCCAGCGCGGCGGCGATCGGCAGCGCGCCCAGGTAGGCGTTGGCGCTCAGCACCTTCTCGGGCAGGGCCTCGCCCGTGAACATGTCGCGCGTGCCGGCGGCACGGAGTTCGGCCATGCGCGCGCCGAGGTCGTCGCCCTCGACCACCGCGATGCGCAGCGGCACGCCCTGGGCCTCGGCCAGCGCGCGCAGCGCGGCGGCGCAGCCCTGCGGATGGATGCCGCCCGCGTTGCTCACCACCTTGATGCCCTGGCGCTTGATCTCGGCGAGCACCGGCTTCATCGCGATCTCGACGAAGTCGGTGGCATAGCCCTGCTCGGGCTTCTTCGCGCGCGCCGCGGCCAGGATCGCCATCGTGGTCTCGGCCAGGTAGTCGAACACCAGGTAGTCGAGCCGGCCGTGCTGCACGAGCTGCGGCGCGGCCACCATGCTGTCGCCCCAGAAGCCCGAGGCGCCGCCGATGCGGACGGTCTTGTTCGGTGCGGCGGCGGATGAAGGCATGGCGGTCCTCGGGTGGCGGATGGAAGGGCCAGCTTAGCGAGGCGGCCGCGGCGCGGCTTGCGTCGAGTCGCTGCGTCTCGCGTCGCCGGACGCAGCCTGTTGGCGCAAGACCCACCGGGCTTCCGCCGCTAGCCTCGTGCGCCAAGGAGACATCATGGAATTCCTGGACGCCCCGCCGCTGCCCTTCTACTTCTCCGCCGAGCACGAAGCCTTCCGTGCCGGCCTGCGCGCCTTCGTGGCGCGCGAGATCGCGCCCTTCGTGAGCGAATGGGACGAGGCCGAGACCTTCCCGCGCGAGCTCTACCGGCGCGCGGCCGGGCTTGGCGTGCTGGGCCTGGGCTATCCCGAGGCGCTCGGCGGCACGCCGGCCGACCTGTTCCACCAGCTGATCGTGGCCGAGGAATTCGCGCGCTGCGGCGCGGGCGGCGTGCAGGCCTCGCTGAACTCGCACAGCATCGCGCTGCCGCCGATCCTCAAGGCCGGCAGCGAGGACCTGAAGCAGCGCGTGATCCCGCCGGTGCTGGCCGGCGAGAAGATCGCCGCGCTCGCGATCACCGAGCCCGCGGGCGGCTCCGACGTCGCGGCGCTTCGGACCACCGCGGTGCGCGATGGCGACCACTACGTGGTGAACGGCGAGAAGACCTTCATCACCTCGGGCGTGCGTGCCGACTTCATCACGACCGCCGTACGCACCGATCCCGCGAACAAGGGGGCGGGCGGCATCTCGCTGCTGGTGATCGAGGGCGACACGCCGGGGCTCGCGCGCACCTCGCTCAAGAAGATGGGCTGGTGGAGCTCCGACACCGCGCACCTGCATTTCGAGAACTGCCGCGTGCCCGCGCGCAACCTCGTGGGCACGGAGAACCAGGGCTTCAAGCTCGTGATGAACAACTTCAACGGCGAGCGCCTGCTGATGTCGGCCCTGGCCTGCGGCTTCGCCGAGGTCTGCCTCGAGGAAGCGGTGGACTGGGCGCGCCAGCGCGTGACCTTCGGCGTGCCGCTGGCCGAGCGCCAGGTGGTGCGCCACAAGCTCATGGACATGACCCTGCGCGTCGATGCCGCGCGCACCCTGGTCTACGACCTGGCCTACCGCATCGAGCACGGCCTGGCCGATCCGGCGAAACTCGTGGCGCGCGTGTGCCTCGCGAAGGTGCAGGCGACCCAGGCCATGCAGTTCTGCGCCGACCAGGCGGTGCAGTTGCTGGGCGGCATGGGCTTCATGCGCGGCACGCGCAGCGAACGCATCTACCGCGAGGTCAAGGTGATGATGATCGGCGGCGGATCGGAAGAGATCATGAAGGACCTGGCAGCCCGGCAGCTCGGGCTCTGAAGAACGAGAAGGACGACACCCACGATGAACGATTCGACGAACGGCCCCAACGCGGAGACCGCGCGCGACCTGCGCGACGAATACGCCGAGCTCGCCGCGCTGTGCGCCACGCTCACGCCCGAGCAGTGGCGCGCGCCCAGCGTGTTTTACGGCTGGTCGCCCTGGGACGAGATCGCCCACCTGTGCTTCTTCGACGAGACCTCGATGCTCGCGCTGAACGATCCCGAGGCCTTCGTGCGCGATGCCGCGGCGCTCAATGCGCAGTTCGCGCAGGGCCGCGAGATCAGCTCGCTGGCACGTGAGAAGTACGGCTCGCTCGACGGCCCCGCGATGCTCGCGCTGTGGCGGCCGATCTCGATGCAGCTGGCCGACGCGCTCGCGGCGCTCGACCCGAAGGCGCGGCTGCCCTGGTACGGGCCGATGATGAGCGCGCGCTCGTTCGCGACCGCGCGGCTGATGGAGACCTGGGCCCATGGCCAGGACATCTGGGACCTGATGCGCCGGCGTCGGCCGGCCAGCGCACGGCTGCGCCACATCGCCCACATCGGCGCCACCACCTTCGGCTGGACCTTCGTCAACCGCCAGCTGCCGGTGCCCGAGCCCGCGCCCTTCATCGAGCTCGACGCGCCCGGCGGCCAGACCTGGCGCTGGGGCGATCCGGCCTCGGCGGAATCGGTGCGCGGCGATGCGCTCGACTTCTGCCTGGTCGTGACCCAGCGCCGCCACCTCGCCGACACCGCGTTGCGCTGCACGCCGGGCAGCGCAACGCAGTGGCTGTCGATCGCCCAGTGCTTCGCGGGGCCGCCGGCCGATCCGCCCGCGCCGGGCGTGCGCGCGGTGGCCTACGACGCTGCATGAAGGTGGGGCAGCCGCTGTCGCTGGCGCTGCGCGAGGCGATCGAACCGGCGCTCGCGCGGCTGCGCGCGGGCAGCGCCGAGGGCTGCCTGTCGGACTTGACGTTCTCGAACCTCTGGCTGTTCCGCGAGGCCCACGACTACCGCTACATCGGACCCGAAGACGACGGTTGGCCGCGCATCTCGGGCCGCACCTACGACGGCACGCGCCACCTGGTCCCGCTGTTCGCGCTGCCGCAGGCGCCACCCGAGGCGCTGGCCACGATGCTCGAAGACCACGACTGCTTCTACCCGCTGTCGCGGCGCGACGTCGAAGGCCTGAGCGCCGACCGCTTCGCGCTGAGTGCCTCGCCCGACGACGCCGACTACCTCTACGACGCCAGCCGCTTCGCCGACTACGCCGGCCGCGCGCTGGCCTGGAAGCGCAGCCAGGTGCGGCAGCTGCTCGCGCAATGCACGCCGCGCGCCGAGACCTTCGGTCCCGCCTCGGCCGGCGCCGCGCTGCGCGTGCTCGAGGCCTGGATGGCGCAGAAGGGCAAGGCCGCGGGCGAAGCCGACGAGGCGCCATGCCGCGCAGCCATCGCCGATGCGGCGGCGCTCGAGCTCGAGGGCTTCGTGCACTTCGCGCACGACGAGCCGCTGGGCTTCGTGCTCGCGCAGGAACTGCAGCCCGGCGTGTTCGCGATGCGCTTCGCCAAGGGGCTCGACAGCCACGCGGGCATCTACCCGCACATGTTCCAGCACTTCTGCCGGCAGTTCGAGGCCCGGTTCGGCCGGCCGGTGCGCTGGCTCAACTTCGAGCAGGACATGGGCATCGCGGGCTTCCGGCGCAGCAAGCGCTCGTACGCGCCGGCGGCGATGGTGCAGAAGTTCAGGGCACGGTTATTGCGCTGAGCCGGCGTGGCGGCGGGTATTCTTCCGCCGCCCACCGTACCGACCGCATCCGCCGCGAGGAGCCCGCATGACCCGGACCACCGATTCCCTTCATCGACGCTGGACGCGCGCCGCGCTGGTCGCTGTCGCCGCCGGCTTCGCATTCGCGGCCCAGGCCGCCGACTACACCGGCCCGCTGTTCGACACCCACCTGCACTACAACGAAGAGGCCTGGAACGGCAGCAGCGGCCCGTTCCCGCCGGCCGAGGCGCTCGCGCGCATGCAGCGCAACGGCGTGCGTGCCATCGTCGGCAACTCGCGGCCCAACGACGGCACGCGCACGCTCGCGGCGCTGCGCGAGACCCGCGAGGCCGGCGTCACCGTGGTGCCCTTCGTGCGGCTGTACCGCAACCGCGCCGACTACAGCAACTGGTTCCGCGACGAGAGCATCCACGAGATGGTGCTGGCCGAACTCGAGCGCGGCACCGCGAGCGGGCCCTACCGCGGCATCGGCGAGTTCCATCTCTACGAGAGCGCCAATGCCAACGGCCCGGTCGCGAAGAAGCTGATGGCGCTGGCCGAGCGCAGGCAGCTCGCCGTGCTCGCGCACGTGGACGACGAGGCGGTCGACCTGCTGATGGCCAACACGCCGAGCCAGGGCCGCGACACGCGGCTGATCTGGGCCCACACCGGCATCGGCGGCACGCCGGTGGCGCGCGTGCGCCAGATGCTCGAGCGCTATCCGAAGCTGATGGGCGAGCTGTCGTACCGACCGGGCCTGGTCTGCGAGGGCGGCACGCTGTGCGCGCCGTGGCGCGAGCTGATCCTGGCCTTTCCCGACCGCTTCCTGATCGGCTCCGACACCTGGGTCAACCAGCGCTGGAGCGCCTACGACGAGCTGATGCGCGGCTACCGCGGCTGGCTCGGCGAGCTGCCGCCCGCGGTGGCGCAGCGCGTGGCCTGGGACAACGCGGCCGGGCTGTTCGGCGTGCGCTGATCCCCAGCCACTGGGCACAAGACGCCCCGGGGGGCGCTGCCTAAGCTGCCATGGACTCTTCCGCAGACCCATGGCCACCATCGAATCGACCCTCTCCCCCCACGGCGAAGCCTTCCAGGCCAATCGCGCCCACATGCTCGAGCTGCTCGAGCGCGTACGCGGCTGCGAGCAGCGCGCCGCCGCCACCTCGGAGCGCTCGCGCGAACGCTTCGAGAAGCGCGGCCAGCTGCTGCCGCGCGAGCGGCTGTCGCTGCTGCTCGACCCCGGCACGCCCTTCCTCGAGCTGTGCTCGCTGGCCGGGCTGGGCCTGGACAACCCCGACCTCGACAAGAGCGTGCCCGGCGGCGGCGTGATCGCGGGCATCGGCCAGGTCTCGGGCCTGCGCGTGATGGTCAATGCCTCCGACTCGGGCATCGACGCCGGCGCGCTGCAGCCCATGGGCATTCCGAAGCAGCTGCGCATCCAGGAGCTCGCGCTCGAGAACCGGCTGCCCTACGTGCAGCTGGTCGAGAGCGCGGGCGCCAACCTCATGACCTACAAGGTCGAGGAATTCGTGACCGGCGGCAGCCTGTTCCGCAACCTCGCGCGGCTGTCGGCTGCCGGCCTGCCGGTGTTGACCGTCACGCACGGTTCCTCGACCGCGGGCGGTGCCTACCAGACCGGCCTGTCGGACTACATCGTGATGGTGCGCGACCGCTCGCGGGCCTTCCTCGCGGGGCCGCCGCTCTTGAAGGCCGCCACGGGCGAGATCGCGACCGAGGAGGAACTGGGCGGCGCGCTCATGCACAGCTCGGTGTCGGGGCTCGGCGACTACCTGGCCGAGGACGACCGCGACGCGATCCGCATCGCGCGCGAGATCCTCGCCCACATCGACTGGAACCGCGAGCTGCCGGCGCCGGCGCCGCGGCGCTTCAAGCCGCCGCGCTTCGATGCCGAGGAACTGCTGGGCATCATGCCGGTCGACCTCAAGCGGCCGGTCGACATGAAGCAGGTGATCGCGCGCATCGCCGACGACTCCGAGTTCCTCGAGTTCGGCGCCGGCTACGGCAGCGCCACCGTGGTCGGCCACTTCAAGATCGAGGGGCTGCCCGTGGGCGTGGTCACCAACAACGGCCCGATCGACAACGCGGGCGCCACCAAGGCCGCGCATTTCATCCAGGCCTGCTGCCAGTCGCGCACGCCGATCCTCTACCTGCAGAACACCACCGGCTTCATGGTGGGGCGCGCGCACGAGGAGGGCGGGATGATCAAGCACGGCTCGAAGATGATCCAGGCCGTGACCAATGCGACCGTGCCGCAGATCACGATCCATTGCGGCGCATCGTTCGGCGCCGGCAACTACGGCATGTGCGGGCGCGGCTTCCATCCGCGCTTCTGCTTCTCGTGGCCCAACGCGCGCACCGCGGTGATGGGCGGCGAGCAGGCGGCGCAGACCATGGTCAACGTGACCGAGGCCGCGATGCGGCGCAAGGGCGGCGAGGTCGACCGCGCGAAGCTTGCCGAGATGGAGCGCCGCATCGTCGAGCGCTTCGACAGCCAGATGAGCGTGTTCACCACCAGCGCGCACGTGCTCGACGACGGCGTGATCGATCCGCGCGACACGCGCGCCGTGCTCGCGAAGCTGCTGGCCGTGTGCCGCGAGGCCGAGCTGCGCGAGCCGCAGCCGATGCAGTTCTCGGTGGCGCGGCCATGAGCGAGGGGACGCAGTCCATGACCTTCCACAAGATCCTGATCGCCAACCGCGGCGAGATCGCGCTGCGCGTGATGCGCAGCGCGCGCGCCCTCGGCTACCGCACGGTGGCGGTGTATTCGAGCGCCGATGCCGGCGCGCGCCATGTGCGCGAGGCCGACCAGGCCGTGTGCATCGGCGAGGCGCTGCCCGCGCAGTCCTACCTGCGCATCGAGGCCATCGTCGAGGCCGCGCGCCGCACCGGCGCCGACGCGGTGCACCCGGGCTATGGCTTCCTGGCCGAGAACGCCGCCTTCGCGCGCGCCTGCGAGGAGGCCGGTCTGGTCTTCATCGGCCCCTCGGCCGAAGCCATCGAGGCCATGGGCCACAAGGCCGGCGCCAAGGCGCTGATGCAGGCCGCGGGCGTGCCCTGCATACCGGGCTACCAGGGCGAGGACCAGGGCGAGGAACGGCTCGCGCAGGAGGCCGCGCGCATCGGCTTCCCGGTGATGATCAAGGCCACGGCCGGCGGCGGCGGGCGCGGCATGCGGCTGGTGCCGTCGGCCGAGGAGTTCGCACCCCTGCTGCGCAGCGCGCGTTCGGAGGCGCAGAGCGCCTTCGGCGATCCCGAGGTGATCCTCGAGCGCGCGATCGCGCAGCCGCGGCACATCGAGATCCAGGTCTTCGCCGACCGCCACGGCCATGCGATCCACCTCGGCGAGCGCGACTGTTCGGTGCAGCGGCGGCACCAGAAGCTGATCGAGGAGGCGCCCTCGCCGGCGGTGGATGCCGCGCTGCGCGAACGCATGGGCGCGGCCGCGGTGGCGGCCGTGAGGGCGATCCGTTACGAAGGCGCGGGCACGCTCGAGTTCCTGCTCGATGGCGGCGGCAACTTCTACTTCATGGAGATGAACACGCGGCTGCAGGTCGAGCATCCGGTGACCGAGGCCGTGACCGGCCTCGACCTGGTGGAACTGCAGCTGCGCGTGGCCGCGGGCGAGCCGCTGCCGCTCGCGCAGCAGGACGTGCGCTTCGAGGGCCATGCGATCGAGGTGCGGCTGTGCGCGGAAGATGCGGCGCAGGGCTTCGTGCCGCAGAGCGGCACGCTCGCGCTGTGGCGGATGCCGCCGCAACTGCGCGCCGAGCATGCGCTGCATTCGGGCGCCGAGGTGCCGCCGTATTACGACTCGATGATCGCCAAGCTCGTGGCCCATGGCCGCACGCGCGAGGAGGCGCGGCGCAAGCTGGCCACGGGGCTCGAGGATGCGGTGGCGCTGGGCGTGACGACCAACCAGGCCTTCCTGCGCGCCTGCCTCGTGCATCCGGTGTTCGCGGCGGGCGGTGCCACCACGGCCTTCATCGGCGAGCACCAGGCGGCGCTGCTGCAGGCCGACGAGGCCGCGGCCGCACGCGCGGCGGCGCTCGCGGCGGTGCTGCTCTACGAACGCGCCGACGACACGCAGGCGCGGCGGCTGCCGCACAAGCTGCCGATCTCGCTGCGCTTCGAGCTCGCGGGGCAAACGCGGCATGCGAGCGTGGTGTTGATCGCATCGCGCCAGTTCCGGGTCACGCTCGATACGCAGCCCTTTGCGATCGAACTGATCGAGCACGGCGACGACGGCGTGCGCTTCGCCTGCGATGGCGTGCACGAGAGTGCCGCGTACTGGCGCGACGGCACGCTGCTGTGGCTGCAGTACCGCGACCGCGCGCTGCGCATCGAGGACACCACGCGCGCGGCCTCCGCGCGCCAGGGCGGCGCGGGCGGCGGCGACGGCAAGCTGCGCGCCTCGATGAACGGCCGCGTGGTCGCGGTGCTGGCCGAGCCCGGCCAGGTCGTGCGCGCGGGGCAGCCGCTGCTCACGCTCGAGGCGATGAAGATGGAGCACGTGCATGCCGCGCCGGTGAGCGGCCGGCTGGCCGCGCTGCATGTGCGCATCGGCGACCAGGTCGAGGCACGCCGTGTCGTGGCCGAGATCGAAGTCGATGCCCCCGTTGCCGAAGGAGTCGCGCCATGAGCGCCGCCGCCGTATTGCACGAGAAGCGCGACCGCGCCTTCTGGATCACCATCAACCGTCCCGACAAGCGCAATGCGCTCAACGCCGAGGTGGTGGCCGGCCTGCGCGAAGGCTGGGGCCTCGCGCATGCCGATCCCGAGGTGCGCGCCATCGTGCTGACCGGCGCGGGCGAGAAGGCCTTCTGCGCCGGCGGCGACCTGCAGCCCGGCGCGGGCTTCGCGTTCGACCTCGCGCAGCCCACGCTGGACTACGCCGACCTGCTGCGCGAGACGCAGGCCGGCACCCTGCCGAGCATCGCGCGCATCAACGGCACCTGCATGGCCGGCGGCATCGGCCTCCTGTGCATGACCGACCTCGCGGTGGCCGCGGACACGGTGCAGTTCGGCCTGCCCGAAGTGAAGATCGGCCTGTTCCCGATGCAGGTGCTGAGCCTGCTGCAGCGCATCGTGCCGCGCCGCACCCTGCGCGAGTGGTGCCTGAGCGGCGAGCCCTTCGGAGCGGCCGAGGCGAAGGAAGCCGGGCTGCTGAATCACGTGGTGCCGGCCGACGCACTCGATGCGAAGACGCAATGGCTGCTCGAGCGCCTGACCGACAAGTCGCCGACCGCGATCCGCCGCGGCAAGTACGCGATGCGCGCGCTCGAGGCCATGTCCTTCGACGAAGGCATCGCGTTCACCGAGGGGCAGATCGCGCTGCTCGCCGGCACGCAGGATGCGAAGGAAGGGCTGGCCTCGTTCAACGAGAAGCGCAGGCCGGTCTGGACCGGGCGCTGAGCGCGGCACGCCGCGCTCAGGCGAAGGGCGCGCTGGTCACTTCGTCCATGAGCCACTGCGTGAACGACTGCAACGCCGCGCTCGGCGCGCGGTCCGCGGGACGCACGAGGTAGTAGGCGCTCCCCGGATCGACGGTGTGCGCGAACGGCGCCACCAGCAATCCGGCATCGAGGTCCTCGCGCACCAGCGCCGTGAAGAACAGCGCGAAGCCATGGCCGTCGAGCGCGGTGCGGCGCAGCGCGTGGGAGTCGTCGATGCGGGTGGTGTCGAGCGGGCCAGCCTCCACTCCCGCCGTTGCGAACCAGGCGCTCCAGTGCGCGGCATCGAACTCGTGGAACAGGCGGCGGCCGCGCAGGTCGCGCGGCCTGGGCTTGCGCGGCAGCGTGGCCAGGAGGGCAGGGCTGCACACGGGCGCGAGCGTGCCCGGCACGACCAGCCGGGCCTCGACGCCGGGCCAGCGCCCGTCGCCCCAGCCGATGCCGGCATCGACCGGATCGCGCAGGAAATCGGCGGGCTGGTAGGCATGGTGCAACTGCAGATGCAGCCGCGGATGCCGCGCCCAGAGCCGCCCGAGGCGCGGCGTGAGCCAGCGCGCCGAGAAGTACGGGGCGACGCTCAAGGTCAGCGTGTCGGGCCGCGCGGCGCGGCGCAGCCGGTCGATCGCGGCCTCGAGGCCCTGGAAGCCCTGGGCGCAATCGGCGCAGAGCTGGCGTCCCTCGGCCGTGAGCTCGATGCGACGGTGCGAGCGCAGCACCAGCGGCATGCCGAGCTCGGTCTCGAGATGGCGCACGTGGTGGCTCAGGGCCGACTGCGTGACGTGCAGCTCCTCGGCCGCGCGCTTGAAACTGCCGTGGCGGGCCACCGACTCGAAGGCGCGCAGCTTCGTGAGCAGGAACAGGGGCAGCGGCATGCCGGCGATCCTAGAAGTGAGTTTGCTTCACGTCAACGCAGAACGAATCAATTGAACGAAGCAAGGCGGCTTCGCAGAATTCCCCTTCACATCAATGAAGGAGATTCACATGAGCAACCAGCCTGCGGCGTTCGAGATCGCGAAGGGACCGCGCCGCGTCATGACGCTGAGCGAAGCCGAGGTGGCGCGCCTGCTCGATCCGCGCGCACTGCTCGACGGCCTGGAGGACGGCTTTGGCGCGCTCGCGCGCGGCGAGGTGCAGTCGCCGGCGCGGCCCGAGCTCACGGTGCCGGGCCGGGGTTTCTCGCTCGCGATGCCGGCGTGGCGCCCGGGCATGCAGATGGCGATCAAGGTGGTCAACGTCTTCGACGGCAACCTCGCGCTCGGGCTGCCGAACCACCTCGCGATGATCCTGCTGTTCGAGCCCGAGACGGGCATGGCCTCGTGCGTGATGGACGGCACCTTCATCACCGGCATCCGTACGGCCGCTTCGGCGGTGCTGTCGGCGCGGCTCTTGGCGCGCCCGGACGCGCGCGTCGCGACCATCGTGGGCGCGGGCGTGCAGGCGCGCGAGCACCTGCGGCTGCTGCCGCTGGTGCGCGACCTCGAGCGCATCCATGTCTGCGCGCTGCATCCCGAGGAGGCGCGGCGGCTCGCGGCGCGGCATCCGCTCGCGCGGGCCGGCGAGGACATCGAGGCGGCCGTGCGCGACTCGGACATCGTCTGCCTCGCGAGCCACAGCGCCCAGCCCGTGATCCGGCCCGAGTGGCTCAAGCCCGGGGCCCACGTGTCCTCGGTCGGCTACCACCCGCCGGCGGGCGAACTGCCGGTGGCGCTCGCGCGCGAGGCGCGCCTGTTCGTGGAAACGCTCGATGCCTTCGAGCCGGTGCCCGTGGGTTGCGCCGAGCTCGCGGGCTGCGACCGCCGGCGCGCGACCACGCTCGGCGAGGTCGTGCTCGGCACTTCGCCGGGGCGGCGCGATGCGCGAGAGATCACGGTCTACAAGGCCATGGGCATCGCGATGGAGGACATGGTGGCAGCCAACCTGGCCCATGCGGCCGCGCTGCGCGAAGGCGGCGGCGCGGCGATGACGTGGTGAGCCACGTCATCCGCCAGCGGGGCTCTGTAAAGTCGCGGGCAGTCTTCGCAACGCCATGAGCCTTTCTTCCTTGAACTCCATCGATTTCGACCCCGCCCGCTTCGACGCCGCCATCGTCGACCTCGACGGCACCACCATCGACACGCTCGGCGATTTCGCCGTGGCCCTGAACCGCATGCTCGAGGACCTCGGCCTCGCCACGCTGCCGCGCGAGCGCATCGAGCTGATGATCGGCAAGGGTTCGGAGCACCTGATCCTGTCGGCGCTGCAATACGTGGCCGCGGCGGACGGTGCCGACGCACCCGCCGCCCTGGCACGCGCGCAGGCGCAGTTCGAGCGCGGCTGGGAGCGCTACCAGCATCACTACCTCGCGATCAACGGCCAGCATGCGGCGGTGTATCCGGGCGTGGTCGAGGGGCTGCGGGCGCTGCGCGACCGGGGGTTGAAGCTGGCCTGCCTCACGAACAAGCCGACGGCCTTCGCGAAGCCGCTGCTGGCCCAGAAGGGGCTCGATGGCTTCTTCGAACTCGTGTTCGGCGGAGATGCCTTCGAGCGCAAGAAGCCCGATCCGCTGCCGCTGTTGAAGACCTGCGAGGCGCTGGGCACGCAGCCCGCGCGCACGCTGATGATCGGCGACTCGAGCAACGACGCGCGTGCCGCGCGCGCGGCCGGTTGCCCGGTGCTGCTGGTCACCTACGGCTACAACCACGGCGAGCCGGTGCGCGCGGTCGATGCCGACGGCTTCGTCGATTCGCTGGCCGAACTGGCGGCGCCGCGCCGCTGAAGCTTCGGCCGCCGCTCAGGACGGCTTGCCGAGCAGCGCGTCCTTGAGCTTCCAGTCGGCCGGGCTCGGGCCGAGCCAGATGCGCAGCAGCGCGTTGAAGAAGGCGGGCTCCTTCACGGGATCGGGCTGCGGCACGCCGCGCACCGTGATCAGCGTGCCGGTGCCGGGCAGCCAGTCGATGGTGAAGGTGTCGCCGGCCTTGAGCTGCTTCTGGTCGGCGAACATCTGGCCCATGCGCAGCAGGCCGGGGATCAGCTGGCCCATCTCGCTCTTGGGCGAGTTGTCCTCCACGCCCTTGATGAAGAGCTTGCCGAGCTCGTTGGCGTCGATGTCGCGCAGCATGGTGATCGCCACGCGCTTCGGGCCGGGCACGGCCAGCGCTTCCTCGGGGGTCGAGGCCTTGCGGCCCATGTAGAGGCCGGCCGTGTAGACCTTGAGGATGGCCTTGTAGCGCACGCCGGCGCCATTGAGCTGCAGCGGCGTGCCGCGCAGATCGAGGCTGTCCTCGAGCTTGACGCCCGCGACATCGACCGGGGCGGCGCGCGCCGGAGAGGCGATGGCCAGCGCCGCGGCGAGACCGGCCAGCAGGCACAGGCGCGCGAGCGGTCGTGACACGAGCGGAAGTGCGGTCGAGCGTGCGGACAAGGCGGCCTCCTCTGGAATTTGCGAACGGTCGTGCGAATGTATCTTTTCGTTTTATCGCTTCGGCTCCGGGGGAACCCTGAAGCCCGGCCTTGCGCGTGCTGTCGTTTTCGTGGGCTAAACTCCGGCCCTCATGTTCGTTCATCACATCCATCAAACAGGTGAAGGCAGCCGGGGAGCCTGGCCCTGGCGTACGCCATCGACGCTGCCTGTTTGATTGCACGGCGCACGCCGTGCGCCCGCGGTTCCGGACGCATCGACGCCGAACCACCTCCTCTGTTTGTGAATGAGACCGCTCCCGGCCGATGAAAGCGCGCCGGGCCGGCTTTCCGGAGAACGACACGTGATCACCGAACTCGAATTCAAGAGCCTCAGCGCCCAGGGCTACAACCGCATCCCGCTGATGGCCGAGGCCTTTGCCGACCTCGAAACCCCCCTGTCCCTGTACCTCAAGCTGGCCCATTCGCAGGGCGGCGGCAAGCACAGCTTCCTGCTCGAATCGGTCGTGGGCGGCGAGCGCTTCGGCCGCTACAGCTTCATCGGCCTGCCGGCGCGCACCCTGCTGCGTGCCAGCGGCTTCGGTGCCGAGGCCGTCACCGAAGTCGTGACCGACGGCCAGGTGGTCGAGACCGCCGCGGGCAATCCGCTCGACTTCGTGGCGCAGTACCAGAAGCGCTTCAAGGTCGCGCTGCGGCCCGGGCTGCCGCGCTTCTGCGGCGGGCTGGCCGGCTACTTCGGCTACGACACCGTGCGCCACATCGAGCGCAAGCTCGAGCAGAGCTGCCCGCCCGACACGTTGGGCTGCCCCGACATCCTGCTGCTGCAGTGCGAGGAACTGGCGGTCATCGACAACCTCTCGGGCAAGCTCTACCTGATCGTCTATGCCGATCCCAAGCAGCCCGAGGCCTATGCCAACGCCAAGCGCCGGCTGCGCGAGCTCAAGGAGAAGCTCAAGTACTCGGTGAGCGCGCCGATCGTGAAGCCCACGCAGCCGCATCCGGCCGAGCGCAGCTTCGCCAAGGCCGACTACCTCGCGGCGGTGGAACGCGCCAAGGAGATGATCGCCGCCGGCGACTTCATGCAGGTGCAGGTGGGCCAGCGCATCAGCAAGCGCTACACCGAGTCGCCACTGTCGCTGTACCGCGCGCTGCGCTCGCTCAATCCCTCGCCCTACATGTACTACTACCACCTGGGCGACTTCCACGTGGTGGGCGCGTCGCCCGAGATCCTGGTGCGCCAGGAGCACACCGGCGAGGGCGAGCAGAAGATCACCATCCGCCCGCTGGCCGGCACGCGCCCGCGCGGTGCCTCGATCGAGCTCGACAAGGCGGCCGAGGTCGAGCTGATCAACGATCCCAAGGAACGCGCCGAGCACGTGATGCTGATCGACCTCGCGCGCAACGACATCGGCCGCATCGCCAAGACCGGCACGGTGAAGGTGACGGAAGCCTTCGCGGTGGAGCGCTACAGCCACGTGATGCACATCGTGAGCAACGTCGAGGGCACGCTGAAGGACGGCATGACCGCCATCGACGTGCTCAAGGCCACCTTCCCGGCCGGCACGCTGACTGGCGCGCCCAAGGTGCATGCGATGGAGCTGATCGACCAGCTCGAGCCCACCAAGCGCGGCCTGTACGGCGGCGCCTGCGGCTACATCAGCTACGCGGGCGACATGGACGTCGCGATCGCGATCCGCACCGGCATCGTGAAGGACCAGGTGCTGCACGTGCAGGCCGCGGCCGGCGTGGTGGCCGATTCGGTGCCCGAGCTCGAGTGGAAGGAGACCGAGGCCAAGGCGCGCGCGCTGCTGCGTGCCGCCGAACTGGTCGAGGAAGGCCTGGAATGAGCAACGCACCCGATATCCAGAACGATTTCTCGCACGAGATCATCGGCGCTGCCGTCGAGGTGCAGCGCGTGCTCGGCACGGGGCTCGACGAACGCGCCTATGCCGCGGCGCTGGCCATCGAGCTCGCCGAGCGCGAGATCGGTTTCGCGCGCGACGTGCCGCTGTCGGCCAGCTACAAGGGCCGCTCGCTCGGCGAGGTCTATCGCGCGGGCTTCGTGATCGAGCAGTCGGTCATCGTCGAACTCAAGGCGGTCGACGCGCTGACCGACCTGCATCGCGCGCAGGTGCTCGCCGCGCTGCGCCTGTCGGGCCTCAAGCTGGGCCTCCTGATCAACTTCAACGTGTTCCCCGTCGTCAAGGGCGTGCACCGGATTGTGAGCAAGCCATGAAACTGCTGATGATCGACAACTACGATTCGTTCACCTACAACATCGTCCAGTACTTCGGCGAGCTGGGTGCCGACGTGCAGGTGCATCGCAACGACGAGATCACGGTCGCGCAGATCGGCGAGCTGATCGCCTCGGGCGTGACGCGGCTGGTGGTGTCGCCCGGGCCGTGCTCGCCGGCGGAGGCGGGCGTGTCGGTGGCGGCCATCGAGGCCTTCGCGGGCAAGCTGCCCATTCTTGGCGTGTGCCTCGGCCACCAGGCCATCGGCGCGGCCTTCGGCGGCAGGATCGTGCGCGCGCAGCAGCTCATGCATGGCAAGACCAGCGAGATCACGACCACGCAGGAGGGCGTGTTCGCGGGGCTGCCGAAGACCTTCGTCGTCAACCGCTACCACTCGCTGTCGATCGAGCGCGCGAGCTGCCCCGAGGCGCTGGCCGTCACGGCCTGGACCGACGACGGCGAGATCATGGGCGTGCGGCACACCGGGTACGCGCACGACGTGCGCATCGAAGGCGTGCAGTTCCACCCCGAATCGATACTCACCGAGCACGGCCACGCCATGCTCAAGAACTTCCTGGATTGAAGCCATGACCGACCGCAGCGCCATCGTCGACCTTCGCAGCGACACCGTCACCCAACCCACGCCGGCGATGCGCGACGCCATGATGGCGGCGCCGCTGGGCGACGACGTCTTCGGCACCGATCCGAGCGTGAATGCGCTGCAGGAGAGGATCGCGGCGCTGCTGGGCTTCGAGGCGGCGCTGTTCGTGCCGACCGGCACGCAGAGCAATCTCAGCGCGATCCTCGCGCACTGCGGGCGCGGCGACGAGTACATCGTCGGTCAGATGGCGCACTGCTACCGCTGGGAAGGCGGCGGCGCGGCGGTGTTCGGCAGCGTGCAGCCGCAGCCGCTGGACCACGCGGCCGACGGCACGCTGCCGCTCGCGCAGATCGAGGCGGCGATCAAGCCCGACGACGCGCACTTCGCGCGCACCCGGCTGCTGGCGCTCGAGAACACGCTGGGCGGCAAGCTGCTGCCCTTCGACTACGTGCAGGCGGCGACCGAACTCGCCGCGCGCCACGGGCTGCAGCGACACCTGGACGGCGCGCGGCTCTTCAACGCGGCGACCGCGCAGGTGGCGAAGAACGGAAGCACCGACGTGCGCGCCGAGGCGCGCCGCATCGCGCAATGCTTCGACAGCGTGTCGGTGTGCTTCAGCAAGGGCCTGGGCGCGCCGATCGGCTCGGCGCTGGTCGGTTCGCGCGACTTCATCGCACGCGCCCACCGCATCCGCAAGATGGCGGGCGGCGGCATGCGCCAGGCCGGGCTGCTCGCGGCCGCGGCCGCGCACGCGCTCGAGCACCACGTCGACCGGCTGGCCGACGACCATGCGCTGGCGCTGCGCCTCGCGCAGGGGCTCGCGGGCATCGAGGGGCTGAAGCTCGAGATGCCGCACACCAACATCGTCTTCGTCGACCTCGAGGGCGAGGCCAGGGCGCGCTCGGCGGGGCTGATCGAGAGCCTCGAGCGCCAGGGCATCCTGGCCACGGGCCTGTACCGGCTGCGCTTCGTGACGCACCTCGATGTCGATGCCGCCGGTGTCGACCGCGCGGTGGCCGCGATCCGGGCCTACTTCGCCGCCTGATCCGTCGTTCGAGGAGAGGAGAACGCCATGCCCGATCTTCCCCATCTGCTGGCCTTCATCGCCGCCGGCTGGCTGCTGAACCTGACGCCGGGGCCCGACGTGCTCTACGTGGTCACCAACTCGCTGCGCTCGGGCGTGCGCGCCGGCACCGTCGCCGGGCTCGGCATCACCGCCGGCTGCTTCGTCCACATCTTCGCGGCGGCCATTGGCGTCGGCACGCTGATGGCGACCTCGGCCGCGGCCTTCGCGGTGCTCAAGTACATCGGCGCGGCCTACCTGCTGTACCTGGGCGTGCGCATGCTGCTGTCGCGCGCCGCGCCGCCGACCGACCTGGCGCAGGCCGCGGCGGCCACCGGGGCGCGCAGCCTCAAGGCGATCTTCCTCGGCGGCTTCTGGACCAACGTGCTCAACCCCAAGGTGGCGCTGTTCTTCCTGGCCTTCGTGCCGCAGTTCATCGCGCCCGGGGCGGAAAACAAGGCGCTGTATTTCGTGCTGCTCGGCGTGCTGTTCAACCTCAACGCGATCCCCGTCAACGTGGGCTGGGCACTGGCGGCGGGCTGGATGGCGCGCCGCGGTGCCGTGCAGAAGGGCATGCACTGGCTCGACCGCGCCGCCGGCGTTCTTTTCATCGGCTTCGGCCTCAAGCTCGCGTTCACCGACGCCCCCGCGGCGCGCATCGGCCGCTGATTCATCCCGAGGAGACTTTCCATGATCACCCCCCAGGAAGCGCTGCAGCGCACCATCGAGCACCGCGAGGTCTTCCACGACGAGATGCTGCACATCGTGCGGCTGATCATGAGCGGCGAGTGCTCGCCCGTGATGATGGCCGCGCTGATCACCGGGCTGCGCGTGAAGAAGGAGACCATCGGCGAGATCACCGCCGCCGCACAGGTGATGCGCGAGGTGTCGACCAAGGTGCCGGTGTCCGACAGCACGAACCTGGTCGACATCGTGGGCACCGGTGGCGACGGTTCGCACACCTTCAACATCTCGACCTGCTCGATGTTCGTCGCGGCCGCGGCCGGCGCCAAGGTCAGCAAGCATGGCGGGCGCAGCGTGTCGAGCAAGTCGGGCAGCGCCGACGTGCTGGAGTCGCTGGGCGTGAACATCAACCTCAAGCCCGAGCAGATCGCGCGCTCGATCGAGCAGTCGGGCATCGGTTTCATGTTCGCGCCGAACCATCATCCGGCCATGAAGAACGTGGCGCCGGTGCGCAAGGAACTCGGCATCAAGACCATCTTCAACATCCTGGGCCCGCTGACCAACCCGGCCGGCGCGCCCAACATCCTGATGGGCGTGTTCCATCCCGACCTGGTGGGCATCCAGGTGCGCGCGCTGCAGCGCCTGGGCACCGAGCATGCGATGGTGGTCTACGGCCGCGACGGCATGGACGAGATCTCGCTGGGCGCGGCCACGATGGTGGGCGAGCTCAAGAACGGCGAGATCAGCGAGTACGAGCTGCACCCCGAGGACTTCGGCTTCCAGATGTCGAGCAACCGCGCGCTGCGCGTGGAGACGCCCGAGCAGTCGAAGGCGATGCTGCTCGGCGTGCTCGACAATCAGGCCGGCCCGGCGCTCGACATCGTGCTGCTCAACGCCGGTGCGGCGCTGTACGCGGCCAACGTGGTCGACTCGGTGGCCGCGGGCGTGACGCGTTCGCGCGAGGCCATCGCTTCGGGCGCGGCCAAGGCGAAGCTCGCCGAACTGGTGCGGGTCACCACCTCGGTCTGAGCCAGGAATCCAGCAGGAGCAAGAGAGAAGCCATGTCCGACATCCTCGACAAGATCGTCGCCGTCAAGCACCAGGAGGTGGCCGCCGCGAAGCAGCGCAGCCCGCTGGAGGCGGTTCGCTTCGACGCCGAAAGCCGCGTGCTGACGCGCGATTTCGAAGGCGCGCTGCGCGCCAGGATCGCAGCCGGCCAGGCCGCCGTGATCGCCGAAGTCAAGAAGGCCAGCCCGAGCAAGGGCGTGCTGCGCGCCGATTTCATTCCGGCCGACATCGCGCAGAGCTATGCCGAAGGCGACGGCAAGATCAGCGCGGCCTGCCTCTCGGTGCTGACCGACAAGCAGTTCTTCCAGGGCGGCATCGACTACCTGAAGCAGGCGCGCGCGTCGTGCGAGCTGCCGGTGTTGCGCAAGGACTTCATCGTCGATGCCTACCAGGTGTACGAATCGCGCGCGATCGGCGCCGATGCGATCCTGCTGATCGCCGCCTGCCTCGACGACGCGCAGATGAAGGATTTCGAGGCCATCGCGCACGGGCTGGGCATGGCTGTGCTGGTCGAGGTGCACGACGCGGCCGAGCTCGAGCGCGCGCTGCGCCTCAAGACCCCGCTGGTGGGCGTCAACAACCGCAACCTGCGCAATTTCGAGGTCTCGATCCAGGCCACCATCGGCCTGCTGCCGGGCCTGCCGAAGGAGCGCCTCGCGGTGACCGAATCGGGCATCGCCACGCGCGAGGACGTCGCCACGCTGCGCGCCGCGGGCGTGCATGCCTTCCTGGTCGGCGAGGCCTTCATGCGCGCCGAGGAGCCTGGCGAAGCCCTCGCGGCGTTGTTCAAATGAGCCGCGCGGATCAGCTGGTCAGCAGCGATCCCGCCGACTGGCCGGTGGCGCCGGGCTGGCAGCCGCTGGTCGATGGTTTCTTCGGCGGTGCCGTGGGGCAGAAGCTGCAGGCCTTCCTGCGCGAGCGCCTCGACGCGGGCACGGTGATCTTCCCGCCGCAGCCGCTGCGCGCGCTGGAGCTCACGCCGCCCGAGGACGTGCGTGTCGTGATCCTGGGGCAGGACCCGTACCACGGGCGCGGCCAGGCCGAGGGGCTGGCCTTCTCCGTGGCGCCCGGCGTGGCGCTGCCGCCCTCGTTGCGCAACATCTTCAAGGAGCTCCAGCGCGACCTCGGCACGCCGCCGCCGCCGTTCCCGAACCCGGGCGGCAGCCTGGTGAAGTGGGCGACGCATGGCGTGTTGCTGCTCAACACCTGCCTCACGGTCGAGGAGGCCCAGCCGGCCAGCCATTCGGGGCGCGGCTGGGAAGTGCTGACGGACGCCGTGATCCGCCATGTTTCCGACGGCCCGAAGCCTGTTGTTTTCATGCTATGGGGCTCGCACGCGCAGAGTAAGCGTGCGTTGATCGACGTTGGCCGCCATAAGGTGCTGATGTCGAATCATCCGTCGCCGCTCTCGGCCTTGCGCCCGCCCGTTCCGTTCATCGGATGCGGACATTTCGGCGAAGCGCGCGCCTGGCGCGAGGCGCACCAGAAGGGGGCCTGAAAATTCGCGGATAATCGCCCGCAGTTCATTCCTCGAACGGTTTCCTTCGCTCCTTTCGGTGCTCGGGTTTCTGCATAGTCACAAAACCGTGCTATATTTCGAGGTTCGCCGGAGAGGTGGCCGAGTGGTTAATGGCAGCAGACTGTAAATCTGCCCTCTAACGAGTACGCTGGTTCGAATCCAGCCCTCTCCACCAGCGATGAATTTGGTTTCTAAGAGCGATTGGATCTAGCGCTTTGGGTGCCTTGAAGTGCCCCCGATGCGGGAGTAGTTCAATGGTAGAACCCCAGCCTTCCAAGCTGATGACGCGGGTTCGATTCCCGTCTCCCGCTCCAGAGACCGAGTTTGATGCAGGTTATGGCAAATGCCCTTTTGGCTCAGTGGTAGAGCACTCCCTTGGTAAGGGAGAGGTCGCGGGTCCGATTCCCGCAAAGGGCACCAGTTTTTCCCAGGGGTTGCAAGAGCAGCGTTGCGACCTTATCTGCGTACGTTGATATCGTTTTTTTTCGGAGTCGAAAAATGGCAAAAGGTAAATTCACCCGCACGAAGCCGCACGTGAACGTGGGCACGATCGGTCACGTTGACCATGGCAAGACGACGCTGACGGCCGCGATCGCGACGGTGCTGTCGTCGAAGTTCGG